>ERZ791906.196-NODE-196-length-89832-cov-23.453624_pt1 | contig 89832 bp, 97 predicted proteins | sample MGYA00510146_ERZ791906 | MGnify/ENA primary metagenome ERZ791906 (study PRJEB30046, sample SAMN00792096) | human gut metagenome | study: EMG produced TPA metagenomics assembly of the A metagenome-wide association study of gut microbiota in type 2... | reverse complement strand
CATGGCAGGACATTAACCTTGAGGAACAATGCCTGACCATAAAACGCAGTATCCGCTACGACGGCATGAAACACAAAAATATTATCGGACCAACGAAACGGAAAAAAGTAAGGATTGTTGATTTTGGAGATACGCTGACTGAAATACTGAAAGCTGCCAGAAAAGAACAGCTCAAAAACCGGATGCAGTATGGCGAATTATATCACCGCAATTACTACAAAGAAGTGCATGTGAAAAACAGGGTATATTATGAATACTATCATCTTGACGGAACACAGGAAGTCCCGACAGATTACAAAGAAATCTCCTTTGTCTGCCTGCGACCAGATGGCTCTTTGGAACTGCCGAGTACACTCAGCATTGTATGCAGATCAGTGGCAAAGAAGCTGGAAGGATTTGAAGATTTCCATTTTCACCAGTTGCGTCACACTTATACCAGCAATCTGCTTTCCAATGGAGCTGCACCGAAAGATGTACAGGAACTGTTAGGACACTCTGATGTCAGTACCACAATGAATATTTACGCTCACTCAACAAGAAAAGCAAAACGGGATTCCGCAAGACTTCTTGATAAAGTAGCGAGCAATGCTTAACTAAAAATTTCCCTTATTTCCCTTGCGGATTCCGCATAAGGGCAAAAATAAGGGAAAATACATATCATTTCACTATTTAATGGGCTGAAAAGCCTGTAAAATAAGGAAAGTTCAGGAAATCTCTCCACAAATTCCGATTTGTTGATTTCACAATTTAGTATTTGTTACCTACTAACTTAATTGTCATCGTTTAATTTTCTCTTTAATCTATCAATGCCCATAATAACCGGCTTGAAACAAGTTTGATCTGTTTCAATTTCAAATAATAATTTATTATCTTTGTCTGGACATTCTTGATAATTTCCCTTTATATTTGCTTTTCCTCCAGACTCCATAAACACTTCAAAAAACAAATCATTTTCTAAAAAAAGTGTATATTTTGCATTTCCTTTCAGCATTTCATAACATTTAATAAGCTCTTTTTGAAATCTATACAAAGCACCTGATACTGCAAAATACCTGTCACAGTTCACGGTATAGCATCCACATTTTATTTCTAATGTGCAAATAATATCATATCCACCCTCATAACTTGTTGTATCAGGATATCCTAGAACTTCTATCAAATTTAACGTGATATGTTCACCGTTATATCCTTTGAATGAAAAAATTTCCTTCATTGTACCTCTTTCCTAAAAATACCAGCTTTATTACAGTTTATTAATCTTTGCAATTCAAAATAATATCTTTTAATTACAAATATCATCACTCTTTTCTATTTTTTCTGTACTAATTTTTCTTGGTAGTCTTATATACTTATCTTCTTCGCTCACAAGCCCAGCAGGATTTAACTTGACTTATTCATTCCTTTATTTCTTTTACCTTATTTGCCAATAGCCCTAATTTTCAGCCTATATTTTTCTTGCTTCTTTAAAACAGTATGTTGGTATGCTATTTTGTGTATCAAGTACAGAATATTTACAATCCATACCTATGTTTGCTTCTTCATATGCCTCTCGTTTTGCAGATATTATTATAGTTTCATCCTCGTCTTCTCCACCACCTGCTATAAATTGCTCCTTCTTCGTACACCACAATAACAATTTACGCGAAAATAATTCAACAGATAGTGATAAGAATTTTCCTTCTTCTACCGCATGCAACAGCTTAAACTGTGACTCCATTAAAGATGTTTTTTCTCTTAAGTCTTTTCTGTCAAATTTCGTAATACATGAACTTCCTACCGGATATAAAATATTTCCATTATACATATTTTTAATAGTATATAAATATTTATATTCTCTTTTCCACATATGCATATTTCAGAGCATTTTTCATCTTCCTCGCAATCAATAATTTCCCACTCCATTACAGCATTATCCCAATTATTACTTTCTGATTTATCAATAACTTTACAAATCAAATTCTTTACATATGTGCCTTCCATAGTTTATTATTTCATCTCCTTCTTTTTAAAGTTATTCCTATACTTATCTGTATACCACTTTGGTATATACGTTTCAAAATTATCGTAGTCATCAAGTGCCATACGGCATCTAACTACCATACTATCTATATCTTCTTGCCCAAATTTCTCTGCCCATTTAATTGAAAATAAAGAAGCCTGTGCTACATACACAGCAAGTGTACTCCAAAAGTCTTCTGGTATTTGGTCATCAAAATATGCATCTATTTGTCCGATACAATACGGAATGCTGTTTTCAATTCCAAAACTTTCAAGTTTATAGAATTCTTCATAAGGGTCACCAACTTCCCAACGATTAAAATCAATTACACCAATTAAACCATTATCTGTGTAAATAAGATTTCCCGGGTGATAATCCCCATGCATATATACAGGTTTCTCTTTCCATATTAGGTCGATATTTTCCTTTACATATTTAATTGCAATTTCATCACCATCAATACGAACGTGTGATTCTTCATAACGTGATAATTGCTGCAACTTCTTCGATTTCTTTGTATCTTTTGGAATGTCATTTATATCAACATCTATTGAATGTATTTTCTTTAAAATCTTTCCTGCTTGTCTTCCAAGCTGATATTGTTGTTCTTCTGTCAAGTCAGATAATACTTCTTCTAAATCTTTACCTTCAATCCAAGTAAGCAACATATACACGTTTTTTCCATTGTTACAAATTCCAAAATCAATTGGTTGAGACATTAAAAATCCAAGTTTTGAGTATTTTTCTACAATCTCATATTCTTTTTTCTTTGTTTCATATTGTTCCATATCTGATATTCTAAGCAATAGCATCTTTCCTTCTTTTGTTTTAATAAAGTATTTACTATCGCTTGACCATCCCTTTGAAACCTTATCAACAGATTGCCAATCACTACTATTCTTTATATCTTCAAACATCTGTGTACCTCTATATTTCATAATTATCCAACTTTACAACTTGGGATTCGTTTACTTGATTTACGGACAATTTTTTCATCCAATTCCTCTATCAATTCACACCAAATAGCTAAGTATTCTAATGGTAATTTATACTGTTCATTAAAAACTTTCAAAAGTTCAATAATGTTATTCCTGTAACAATCTTTATTAATAAAGATGTTACAATTAATAAATGTAGCCACCTCGTTTGCTATGCTTACACCTATATCCTGTTTGCCCGATAAGAACTTAATCAAACTACGATGAAACAAACGAGAGATTTGATAGTGCATATCATCTCTTAAAGCAAACTCTTTACATAATTTTTCATTTCTACTGTAATCGTATAACTTAATATCATTAGTATGGAAGAATTCACTGTCTGAAATATCTATTTTTTCAATTATTTCCAAATCAACAGTTACTCCATCTTCATATATAACGATAAGTATGCCTAATGGTTTATGGGTAAATGATATATACACAGGTTTTCCATAACCATAAATCAGTTCATTCAATTTTTCCGTGTTACAAAAGGTACTTATATCTACATCAAAGAACAATGTAGCAGTTCTATGCAAAAAAAGAACCACTTAACCAAATGTGACTTTTATTTTCTTCCGCAAATCGCATAACATATTCAATATACTGTTGCTGATTGTTCTTCATATGATAGCTTTTACCTCCTCACTAATTTCAACCTATATTTCAAAATCTGGAATAACACCATTTTTTACGCATCCAACAATATTCAAAGCTTCTCTCTTTGCTCTTTCTCTTCCCTTTGGTGTATTCATCCAAGTATCACGATTTGTATTATTATCATCCGCAGGACCGGGAACTATATCTATATGTATTGGAAATAAGTACCTTGCAATTGCTAAGCTGCGCCTCGTGTGATATGTACTTGTTACTAACAATACTTTTTTTACTCTATTCAACCAAAATGCACGTTGCAATTCTACTAATGCACAAAGAATATTTTCCACTGTACTTTGTGATTTATTCTCCAAAATAATATTTTCCTCTGGCACACCTAATTCCAAAACCCTTTTATACATATGCTCAGCTTCAGTACTTTCTTCATCCGGAAATTTTTTTAAAGCACCGCCACATAATATTATTTTGTTTGCTCTGCCTGAATTATAGGCTTTCACTGCTACTGGAACTCTATATTTTGATGCCTTTGTACTTCCTAAAACAATAATACAATCAATATTTTCTCCTGTATCCACTATGCCTTCAAATAATAATTTATCTATTATTTCATTACTTAAATCTTCTTCTGTAATTTTTGATACCCACATTTCTTTTACCCTTTCATTTTTCTAAACAAATATTTCTTATTATATTAATCCTACTACTTTGAAATAATTATGTTCTATGATGCAACAAACATTCCATATTCCTTTGGTACATTTAATATTCCATTTGTCATATTTTGCATTAGTACGTCTTTTATTATATGTTTTGGTACATCATTCAAAGTTGTCATACTCGACAGGGAGTAAATATAATCTATCATATCATCTACATTAGTAACTGCTAACGAATCTATATATTCTAATTTATCAACTTTAGAAAATGTTTTACTTAATATCTCATATCCATTTTGAAGTGTGAAGTTCTTATTTATATTGTTTTGAACACCATATTCAGAAAGAATTTTTGAAAGATATTCTATAATTCCATGTTCTCCATATGTTGCACAGTAAAAATGTCCACCTTTCTTTAATACACGTCGCACCTCATTCAAACCTTTATCAATATCCGGCACATGGTATAACATCATGTTTGCTATAACAACATCAAATGTCTCATTTTCGTAAGGGATTTCTTGAATATCTATAACCTTATATTCGGTATTTTCATAGTTTCCTATGTTGCTTTTTGTTGTTGCTACCATTCCTTCTGAAAAATCAGAAAGTATTAGTTTTGAGCAAGCTTTAATCAAAGACTGGCTATTCTTCCACATATCTCCTGTTCCACAACCTAGTTCTAAAACTTTCATTTTCTCATCAATTCTATAATTAGACATTATCCAGTTTCCAAAACCCATTTTGTTTGTTGAATATTTATCGTGAATAGATATTCTTGTATTTAAATTGTTTGCATTAGCATACTGCTGTTTTACAACTGATGTATTATTTATTTTATTCATGTTAAACCTCACTAACTTTTTATTCTTCTACTTATTTTATTAGCTCTCAAACTGGATTTTGTCACCTTCTACATATTGTATTTCCCAAGACAATAATTATCACAACATCAGCTAAAATAATACCCAATGCAATATACACAAAAAATGCCGGTAAAATATTTTCAAACACTCCCATAATTAATAGAAGAATTGCTATGACAGACATTCCAATTCCCATTGTTCTGCATAGCTTTTTTTCATTATATTTTGCCTTTTCTTCTTTTGAAGCTGTATTATATCCGGAAATTAACCAACTTCCATGTCCAGAAATCAAAACTATGGAAAGTACAGCAAATATTATAAATCCAACATATACTACCCAGTCTGGTCCAGTTGATAAGTCTGCCAGTTTCATTTGTATAACACCTCCCACCAAATTCCGAGTTGTTAAAGTCCACAAGTCGAAAATTCTGCATTACTCATCATCCTTAATCATATATAACAAATTATTATATTCTGACTGCACAAGTAATTGCTTAAAACCAGAAAGTACTTCTTCTTTTGTATAATTGTTGTTAATCAAAAACTCACTATCTTTCTCACTAAGGTATTGATAGAAAAGAGCTGCCGCCATAACCTCATTTCTGTCTATATAATCAATGCTATCTAAAAGTATATTCTCTGCTTCGTTAATTTCCCCAGAATCAATCATATCAAGAAAATCTTTCAAATTTTTCCCTGATACTTCATATTTATTTTCTTTTTCAAGTTCAACAGAAACATACTTTTTCCCAAACATTAAAGAAAATAATACTCTTACCATTTCTTTTATCATTAGCATAATATAGTCTTTTTCGTCTGTGAAATACATTTTTCACCTCCATAACTTCCGATTTCTCAATCTCAAAAATTGGAATTTGCCGCTTTCCATTCATACCAAAACTCAGCAAATGTTAAATAACGTTCACTTTTATTAAGACTTACCGCCTTGGTTGCAACTTGATAACTCTCTTCACTTAATTGCCAATTAGGTAATGTGCAGGGAATAAATTGATTGTTACAATATCTTTGATGGATTTCTTCATCAGAAAATCTTCCAAAAAACTCAAAAATTAATGCACCTAAAGTAAAAATATTCGTCTGCTCATCAATCGCGCACCCCTCTATATATTCCTCTGGAGCTTTCAGCCTCTTTGTTCCAAACCAATCTACACCTTTATCGTTGATAACTGGGGCTTTTTTAAAAAGGTCAATGTCGCAAATTGTAGTTACATCTGTTGAAAAATCATACATAATGCTTCCATCATAAAAATCGACAGCAACATATCCCTTTTGGTTTACATTTTGCAAAAAAGAATTTAAAACCTCTATTGCTTTCAGCTTTTTACTAACAGGTAATTCTTTAAATTTTTCTTTAGGACTTTTAATACCTATATCTCTTTGGTATGTTTCAAAATTCCAATGGTCAAATAAACATTCTCCATATGCCCATTCAAAAACCACAACATAAAATTGGTTATAATCGTATTCCTCAATAATTTTAGTCAAATTGGGGTGTTCTAAATCGTAATATAGATGAACAGCTTCTTTTAGGATTTTCACAGATTCTTCCGGCGAAACTTCTGCTTCAACTGTATTTACTCCTGCAATTTTACAAAAATATTTTCTTTCAGCATCCTCCATCCCAATACAAATACATCCTGAGCCGGTTTCATCTACAACCCAAAAAGCAGTACCATATTTCTTTAACCAAGTAAAATCATGCAATTCTTTAAGTCTAAATTCGATAGAATCAAGTTTGTTAATTATCATTGTTCCTCCTAATTTTGTGAAGGGTTACAATATTTTTTCCTCCACTTTTTTGTTAAACGACAGATACTTCTATTTTTCATTTACAATCATCTCCTTTGCTATTTAATATCTATGTAAACTCTATTAGAGAACTTAAGAATCATAAACAAATTCTAATTTAGTAATTCTTGTCTAAATATCAATTATTTCTTTTGCACGATGCAACACCGGCAATTCTCTATTGGCTATAAGTTTCCCTAATCTTGTATTTGACCTATATTCATACTCTCTAATAGCTTCTTCATAAGATAATTTCAATGTTGATAAGTGAAAATTATTTCTTTCATCTTCTGTCAGTTCTTTTTCACCAAAGGATTCAACTTTGCACAAAAAATAGTTATTAATATTATGTCTATGAATCAGATTATAACAATCGCTTACAACTCCTATTTTGCAGATTACATCTACTTTTACGCCTAATTCTTCTTTAAGTTCTCTTTTTATTGCATCCTGCAATTCTTCACCTTCTTCAACACCTCCACCTGCTGTTTCTATAATTGTTGCATGTCCGAAATCATCATTTCTTTTAGCTCTTACAAAATAAAAATTTTCATCCTCATCATACACTATTGCCCTGGCAATATTTCTGTTATGATCAATATATTCCATTTTCCATTGGTCATCCTGCAACTCTATATTAAGTTCCGTAGTATGAATTGTAATATTCTTATTTACATTCTTTTTCAATTTCATCAAGTATTTTTCCTTATCTTCTCTGCAAGTAAATCTGATTATTGTTTTATATTTGAATCGCTCTAATATTTTTTCTATTTCAGGCAATGTATCTTTTCTAAAATCCATAATCCATTTTTGAAAATCAGGGTCCAATTTTGTTTCTATCCACGGAATGTCATCACGCTTTACACCTATTCTTGATTTAACTCCTTCTAAACAATCTTTCGTTGTATAATCAAATAAAAAAATTGTGTCTGCGCCTTTTATTCTTTGCTCAATAGTTGATATATAATTTCCATCAAGAATCCATTCTGATTGACTTATTATTTCATCTACCGCGCTAATCAATTCTTCCCTACTAATATGCGTTTTATCTTTCTTCCAATATATATTATCCATATGAAAAAGCTTTATTTGCAAAATTTCTGACAACTGTTTTGCAAAGTAAGTCTTCCCGCTTCCCGGACATCCAATTATAATTATTTGTTTCATTTTGTATTCTCCGTGTTATACTTTGTAACCAATTCTCGAAGCGAATTGATTGCCTACTTGCACACCTGCACGAAGTGCATCTAAATGGTGTGCAATTCCCGTCTTGTAAAATTTCATATTCCATTTGACGCTATCCATATATAATTATTTGACAAGAATATCGCTAATAAATTTTATTTTACTATCTATATTTTCAAAAGTGCTAAAATGTTGCTTACCATCAAATTCCAACATATCACAAACTCTTTTCTTTATATCAGGAGCAGTAATTTTTTCTTTTGCAATGTTTGGAGTAAACCATCCTACTTCAATACTTTCATCTGATACATTTTCATTTCCATCTATATATTTACAAATAAATGTCAAATTCACAACAGGTGGTAAAATCATTCCTTCAAGAGGACCATATCCATCTTTAGTATTCAATCTCTGATATATACCAACAAACTTTTCCGGCTCGGCAACAATGCCACTTTCCTCAAATATTTCTCTTTTTAAGCCACTCATTATATCCTCTCCCTGTTCTACCACTCCGCCAGGGATTTCCCATCCTCTACGTTTTGATTTAATCAATAAAACTTCATCGCCTTTATATACTAATCCTGCAACAGATATAAAATGTAAGGGTAAGTCTCTTGTTTTTAACCATTCGTCCATCGCTTTTCTCCTTTTCCGCCTCCTGATACTAAATTTCTCTACAATTCCTTTTTCATATATCCACATGTAAATGGAAAAAAATCATATTTCTTTGTCCCAATATGTATTGTTCCATTCAACTCATACCATTTACGAAGAACTCTGTTTTCTTCTACATATGCCAATACAATCTATCTTGCGTAGTTGCAAAAGCTGTAAACCTAGGAGCATTTTCCTCCGTAAAACCATATTCATCTGCAACTGTCAAAAAACTTTTTTTAATAACTTCCACACATATTGGTATTTCTTCAGATTTTATTTTTCTTATCATTATCACACCTCGCATAATTCAAGATTATCTTAGCGGTACCATTCGCATTTTATCACGTCATACTCACACTATTATTTCCCATTCAAAACCATTTTCTATATTCTACCATATCCATAACTAAATTGATATTTCATTATTTTATCAATTACAAAATTTCATTTCAAATTATTTAGAGTATTGGTGTCCAATTAGCATCTCCTCGAAGCAAATTCACCCACCAATACAATATTTGAAATATAGAGGTTTTAGGATTCTTCCTAACAAGAATGTATTTGTATATACAAATGCGTATCTTGCAAAAGACCTACTTCCATTTTCTTAATCTACTTTTGACAACCTGGATTTAATATTTTTCTTATTTTTTCCTCTAACAGATACGAGATACGCTATGCATATCTCGTATCTGATTAGCGGTCGGCAAATGTTCATTCATGCAATCCTGATGACCACTTGCCTCGTCGCTATAACAAAAAGGGAACCATACTTTAAAAGTATGATTCCCTGATTATTTTTATCAAACCGTAATCGTTACGTTGATGTCTTCCCATTTACCCGCTTTTTTCATGTTTTTATCGAACTTTTTGTACTCTTTCAAGTAGTCCTTAGAAACTGTGAAATTGCCGATGTTTAGGGGCTTTTGACACCATAAACGATTATTTCCCACTTTCTGCAATAGCTGCCTGAGCCGTTACATATCATAGGCTTACTACAGCCACTCCTCTTTCTGCTTTATCTTTTTATGCTACTTTTGAATAATCTAGCACTGCAATTTCGTGCATCATTTGCTTTGCTAAATTAACCATCTTTTCTAACTGTTCTGCTACTTCGTCTGTGTAATATTTTTCTCCACACTGCTCACATTCTTCACAAGGAACATTTTTAATTACAATGATACTATTTTTGTAATTAACAACATGAGTTGTAGTACTTTGTTTAACTGTATCACATTTGCAAAACATACACATATCTATTTCCTCCTTGTCTTTAAATCTTTTTCAAACTTGATTGTGTTTGGAATGTATGCGGAATTTTTTTGGGTGGTTGTCACCCTCCCAACTTTCCTTTCTTTAAAATCTATGAGACCTTTGCTCTGGTGTAACATAATTGATTCCACTATGACTTTGTTCATTGTTATGCCAATTCACAAAGTTCCTCACCAACACCTCGTTTGGCTACGTTGCCTTGTGAGTTGACATTGAATGACTTGTTTTTCTGTGTTCACGCCCTCTATGTTTCAACTGTTTTGCCTCCCTTAACACCTTATAAAATGTGCTTTCACTTGCAACGTATGTTCCACTGTCTGCAATACTCTGAAAACTCTATTTACGACAGATTTACTGTTTCCAATACAACAGTGAACTTGTCCTGACTGCTCCATTTATCAGCATTCTTGTACTTGGTAGTTGCTGACAGTCCTTTTTTCTGTGCTGCATCTCTCCATCTGTACAACGTGTTAATGTTTATTCCTGTGTCTCTTCCTATGTCACTTATCGTTTCTTCTCCTGACATTCTTCTCGACACTACTGCTTCCTTTATTTCTTCATATAAATACTCTAAATCATGCAAAGCAGATAATTTTGTATTTTCAAGTTCTCTTTCTCCTTCATCTCTAATCTCTTCCGATAATTTTTGTTCACACTCCTTAACTATATTTTCTAACTTTTCTATCTTTTTTTGAGGAGATTCTTTTTCTTCTGATATAGTCATCTCTTTAGTTCTTTTATATTTATTGTATTGATTTTCTAAAGAATTACAAATTTCAATGCTCTGTTTAATGTTTTTAAATAGTTAAAATTTAATTTTTGTAAAAAGTAATACTTTTTCTGGAAATTCTAGTAAAAGTGTGATAGAATTTTGATAATAGAAAAAAGAAATGAAACAAAAAAATTTTTTTATAATAGGAGGAAAAAGAAATGAAACAAAAAAAATTTTTTATAATAGGTTTGATATTATTAGCAGCTATCTCATTTATAATATTCATACTAGTATCAGGTAGTGGTAACAAAGGTAATGGTAACAAAGGTAATGTTGAGACACCAAAAGCCATTAATGACATTAATGACATTATTAATACGATAAATAAAAATAACAAAAATGTTTTACCCGAACTTGAAACTATGAAAGTAGATATAAAGAATATTGATGAAGTTACTAGTTATACTGGATTAAAAACAAATGATGGAATCGAATCAATTGTTGTATCAGAACCATTGATAACAGCACAAGCTTATTCAGTTGCTATTGTTAAGGTTAAAGACAATGCTGATGTAGAAAAAATTAAACAAGAGATGTTAGATAATATTGATATGAGACGTTGGATTTGTGTTTCTGCAGAACAATTATATATCACAAATAGTGGTAATGTAATATTCTCTGTAATGGCTGATAAAGATGTTGCTAAAGCAGTATATAATGATTTTAAGAAATATGTAAATAATAATATTGGAAAAGAATTAGAAAAATCAAATGACGAAGAAAAATAATGAAGAACCTTTTAAGGTGCCTTTTTAAAGGAGGATAAGATGTTATTTAGTAGTATTAGTTTTTTATATTATTTTTTACCTGCATTAATAATTATATATTTTATAACACCTAAAAAATATAAAAATATTATTTTATTAATTGCATCTTTATTATTTTATCTTTACGGAGAACCTAAATATGTTTTTTTAATGATTGCAGAAATTATTATTGCTTATATAGGTGCTATTTTAATTGATAAATATAAAAATCAAAGTAAAAATATATTAATAACAACTTTAGTTATACATATATTTTTATTAATAATATTTAAATATACTGATTTTATTATACAATCAATTAATGATATATCTAATGCTAATATTAAATTATTAAATATTGCATTACCAATAGGAATATCATTTTATACATTTCAAATTATGAGTTATCTTATTGATGTATATAATGGTAAAGTTAAAGTTCAAAAAAACATTATAAATTTAGCAACTTATGTGTCTTTATTTCCACAGTTAGTCGCAGGACCTATTGTTAGATATCAGACAGTAGAAAAAGAATTAGATGATAGAGTACATAGTTTTAATAATTTTGCATATGGTATTAGAAGATTTTCTATTGGACTTGCTAAAAAAGTATTAATAGCTAATGCTTTGGGAGAGCTTTGCACTAAAGCTTTTGCTCTAAATGAAACAACCGTAATATTTTATTGGATATTTGGTATAAGTTATATGCTACAGTTGTATTTTGATTTTTCAGCTTATAGTGATATGGCTATTGGTCTTGGAAGAATATTTGGATTTAATTTTCCTGAAAACTTTAATTACCCATATATATCAAAAAGTATAACTGAGTTTTGGAGAAGATGGCACATCTCTCTTAGTACATGGTTCAAAGATTATGTTTATATTCCACTTGGAGGCAATAGAGATGGTAAATATAAACAAATAAGAAATATTTTAATAGTATGGTTATTAACTGGAATATGGCATGGTGCTAATTGGACTTTTTTAATATGGGGATTATTGTTTGGAATTCTTCTTATAATAGAAAAAATATTCCTTAATAAATTTATGGAAAAATTACCTTCTTTTATAAGAAGAATATATGTATTATTTATTGTTATGATATTATTTGTTATATTTAATGCTGACAATATGTCAGAGGCTTTGATTAATATTAAAGGGTTATTTGGTATGAATGGAGAAGTTTTTATTAATGATTATACACTTCATTATTTAAAGAGTTATTTACCAATATTAATTATTGCTATATTGGGGGCTACTCCTTTTATTAAAACATTAATAGATAAATTAAGAAAAAATAAATATCTAAATAACATAATTAATATTTTAGAACCAATTTTAATAGTTATAATATTATTTGTTGTTACTTCTTATCTGATAGATAATTCATATAATCCATTTTTATATTTTAGATTTTAAGGAGGTTATACATGAACGATAAAACTAAAGATATAGTTGTAACTTTAGTATTTCTTTTTACTATAATTTCGTTATTTTTGATTAATGTTATAATAAAAGATACTGATATTTCTATAGCAGAGAGAAGAAAACTTGCTACCATGCCAGAATTAACTACTAAAAGCTTCTTTGATGGTACATATTTTAAGAAATTTGATTCCTATGTTACGGATCAATTTATCAAAAGAGATACTTTTAGAAAAGTTAAAATAGATATAGAATTATCTACTAAAGGTGAATATAACAATTTATATATGTATGATGATTATATTGTTGAAGAAATATTTCCTTTAAATACTAATTCTATTAATAATTTAACAAATAAGATTAATTATATAAAAAATACATATTTGAATAATAATAGTAATATATATTATACTATTATTCCTGATAAAAATTACTTTGTTAATAAAGGTAATTTAAAACTTGATTATAATAAATTACAAGATATGATGAAAAATAATTTAACAAATCTTAATTATATAAATATATTTGATAAATTAACACTTAATAATTATTATAAGACTGACACTCATTGGAAACAAGAAGATTTATTTAATGTCGCAAATACTATTGCTAATCAAATGAATTTTGATATAACTAATAACAATGTTGAAAATACAATTACTACTTTTAAGGGTAGTTATGCTGGTAGACTATCAGTAACTAAAGATATTGATACTATAAAAACTATATCTAATCCATCTATTGATAATAGTAGTGTGTATAATTATGAAACTAAAAAATATACAAAAGTATATGATTATGATAAAATAAAATCGTTAGATAAATATGATATATATTTATCAGGAGCATCTTCTATTATAGATATTGTTAATCCTACTTCAAATAGTAATAAAGAATTAATTGTTTTTCGTGATTCTTATGGCAGTAGTTTAGTTCCTCTATTAATAGATGGTTATAGGAAGATTACTGTTATTGATATTAGATATGTTTCTTCAAGGATTCTGAATAATTATATAAAATTTGATAATCAAGATGTTCTTTTTATGTATAGTATATTAACTATAAATAATAGTTTTTCTATGAGATAAGGAATCTGGTTAATTAGATTTCGAGTCGAGGGTGCGGACATTTTCTTGGACTATCTAAGTGACCAATCCAAGTCTATGTCTGTACTCTATAGGACTCAAATATCCTAATGATTTTTTTATTCTTTTTTCATTATACCAATAAAGATAATCATTTAAAATACCAATAAATTCAAAATGCTTGAAAGTATAGTGTTTATGCGGATAATTGAAAATTAGATATAAAATTTGTTATAAATAATTATATTCTTTTCACTTATCAGTGTATTACTTGTTAGCGATAGCTGCCTGAGCCGTTATATATCATAGGCTTACTACAGCCACTCCTCTTTCTGCTTTATCTTTTTATGCTACCTTTGAATAATCTAGCACTGCAATTTCCTGCATCCTCTCCAAACAACGTGCAGACCATCGAATAGCGTTTTTTCATATGTTTTTCCTTTCAATTTTTCCATATATCATATCCCTGTGTCATTGCAGACTCATATATGGGATGAAGTCTGCCATAAAGCACATTGAAAAATCTTTCTTTTCCAATTTTCTGTATGTATAATTCTTCCAAAGGCCAAATTGAATTAAGATTGTGTTGTTTACATTTTTCAAATTTTTCTCTTGCCTTTTCGTTTGTCTGAATTGTTTCATTTAAAATATACTGATTATCACAAAACTTCTTATAATAAGCGTCCCAGTCCGGTAATTTATTGTTCTTGGAAGAATTCAGATTTTCGTCCATTGGAATCAAATTCCACAATTCATCATTGGCAACATATGACCATGGTATAAAATGATCTATCGCATATTTGTTCTCTATATGTCGCTTTGAATATATATCTTTAAACCCAACACCATTAATATCTATTACGCAGTCCCAAAGCTTTCTAACATTTTCAAGTTTTCTTTCCTTGTCTTTTTCCGGTTCAAGTTTATAAATAAGTCCCGGAACTCCCGGATTTCTATCCTGCAAATATTTAATTTTTTTCATCTTAATCCAGCCACGGATTGTAACCATATTATCGATGAGAAAATTGTTCCACAACTTATTTATAATAACCTTTTTAGTTAATCCTCTACCATTCTCTATCGTGTACAGTAAACATCTTCTCTTATTAATCATTTCAAAATAACTAATAAGTTTTCCAGTCTTGCTCCATAATGGATTATTCCCACCTAACTCTTTCACAAACGAAGAAAGTAATCTATATGGTACATTCTTCGCCAAGTCCTGCATCTCAGAATTAACACATTTACTGTTGCACTTTATTTTTTCAATGATAATATCCCTTGATTCATCATTTTTCACATCCACATTTTCGCTAATTTTATTTACTGCTCTTTCCAAAAGATTAGAACTTGTACCATCTACTGATTTTGGACCTAATCTCAAGTGATATTCCTTTACCGCATACCATGCATCCGCTATCATGCCCGCAAAAACTTCCAAAAATGTAAACTCATTTTCTCCTCTTGCAACCAACTGCATTATGGAATCAAGCCAAAAGAATTTATAGCATTGTGTTGGATTTTCCAACATTCCTGCGAAACTTTTTATATTTAAATTACAATCATAGAAATATAATTCATCCATAGACATTCTCTAACTTTCTCCGTTAACATTATTGTCAAAATTCTCTAACGATATCCCTGCTCTTTCTTGATTTGCCTTTCAAGTTCTTTTGCAAGTTGTTCTTTCTCTACTTTTTCAATTGGTATTGTAATAATTACAGCGTAAATAATCCCTATTATCAACGGCCCAATCAAAAAGACATTACAGATAACAAAACTTAAAGTCTGTTCAACATGATTTATTGAAATAATTGTTGGCAAAATTACAAAACTTAACAATACAGAAGTAAATATATGTGTCCTCCTCCAAACTTCAGGATAATCCATTGTTTGCTGAATTCTAATTCCAAAAAATCCATTTTCACTGGTAAATGGCATAACTACTGCTGCTACAATCATTATAATCAAATACACAATGCAACCATAAGACGGCTTGTATAAAAATATATTTTTTGTAACATTTCCATTTATCCAAAACGCACCCATACATCCTGCTAATATTACAAACGATAATATGTAAAATAATTTTGACTTTATTCGTTTGTATAATATATGCGATGCAATCATTATCGCCACTGGCACAAATATAAAAACATACATCAGAAATGACAAATTAAATTTCACTTCTTTTGCAAATATTAAACTACTGATAACATGTGAAGTTGTAAATGAAACTAAATATTTTTCTTGTGTAGCCATTTTTCATGCCTCCTTTTTATAACTTAATTAAACAACCCCATTAATAACATCTTCATCATAAATTATTGGGCGTTCTTTTATTACTACTAAAATTGCTGCTTCAACAATGTTTTCTCTTGCATATAATCTACTTCCATCCGCTCTATGTTTAAACATATTCTTCAATTTTGACTCAAGCGATTTATTAAATACCATTGTTTGAATTTTTTCAAACTCAGAAGATGAAATACTCATAGACATTGTTACATCTATAAATTCTTCTTTAAGTTGAGCAAACATTTCTATTCTGTCATTTTCAATATAATAATAAATCTACTATTTTTCAAATAGCTCTTTCACGACCTGAACGTAACGTTCAATTACAATACTATAATCAATTTCATCCGAAATTATATTCTCAGTAGTGTTATGATAATCATTCTCATAAAATCTACTATCGTATATTTCTCTTGCCAATTGTAATATATCAACATTCTCATTTGCCGCCGGTGCAATTTTCTCCCCCACAGTCTTTCTATGTTCTCTTACCTTCATCATTAATTCTACAAATTCTTCATCAATTTCAACATAATTTAATAACTTAAATATGTCATATAAATGTCTGGAGTTTCTTTGTGCTTTTCCTTGCAAATAATAATCGCATACGGCAAATATTTTATCCGCAAGTGTTCTATTTATACATTGAACACTCATTTCAAACGGTATTAAATTATATTTCTTTATTAACTCAGGTTCTTCATTTTTTAGCGTATCATATATGTAATTACTTATTTGTCTTCTTTCCGTTGAAAAAGAATAAGACATCAACGCTGTTTCTAACTTAACGAAAGGAGACAGTCCGGAAAAGTTACTATTATCACTAACAGAATTATAATAAAAATCATAATGATTATAGTTTTTATCACTTTCAATATCTTTCCAATTTTTTATTTCTATTTCTAAATCTTCAGCTATAGGTTTCAGTATGTTATACTTCAATTTTTTTCTTCTACTCTCCCCCAAATGTTCTTTAAACGTAATATCTATATCCTCAGAAAATCAATCAATAGCACCATATGCTTTAGATAAAGAAGTTCCTCCTTTGAATATTACCTCTATCTCTTGCTGGATATCATACTTATTTTATCCCCAATGCTTCCTTTAAAAATTCTACTATTCTCTTTTCATACTCACCATATATTATATTTTCCTTACTTTCAGAATCACTGCCCTCAACAAAATACCTTCCTGTCTCTTTACTAATTGACAAAGAATCAAGCGGCCAGCCCTCAAATCTTTTAGTTGATGCTTTATCTATCATATAAAAAGCCCCTACATTTTTTGCTGACTCTCTATCCATAAATGATAAAATCCTACCATTGTTATAAACAGCTATACCGTCCAGGTAATAGGCAGATACCTTTCCTCCAAGCTCTCCTATAAGATTTGAATAATACTCAATCATTTCTTCATCTGATAATCTGTTCATTCCCATTGGAGTCCTAACATTTAATCCCGGTTGTCTCTCATCTTCTAAACTTAGTTCCTCAAAATACAATCCCGAATCATTACAAATCACCAAGTCAAAATATTTGCCATAATATCCTGCTTTGCATATTGCATTTTCTTCTGGCGTTTTTCCTGTCTCATCCGGTTCATCTTCTATCTCTAAATCTTTTAATGTTATAAATTCTATATCACAATTTTCTAACAGTTTAGAAAACCTCTTTACCTTTGACGGATTAGTTGTTCCCAGTAGTACTTTCATTGTTCTCTCCTTTCAATTCTTTTCATACTTTATTTCAAAATAGTCTAAATATGCCTTATATCTATCTTGCGCTGTTAGACATGTATCCATTAAATAACCTTTTTCTTCCTTCCCTAAAGCAGAATGTAGCACAGCTTAATTTTATGTTAAAAAACTCCTGCACACCATTTCTAGTATACAGGAGTTCATTATTTTAAGTAATTATATTCTTTTCACTTATCAGTATATTACTTGTTAGCGATCGCTGCCTGTACTGGGGTGACGGTTCCGAAGAGTCTTCATCCCCTAAAAATTCGACTTGTTGATTGTTTCTCCGACCAGTTACTTTACATCGTAATGGAAGGTCTAATCTCTTCAATCTCCACTCGTAATAGTCTTGATGAACAACAATTCTATCCACAAATGCTTCTATCAGTTCATCAGGAACTTTACCTTTGACACTATCGAATACTGAATTAAGATAATTCTCTAAATATTCTTTTTTTATTTCAGTAACGCTGACTCCTGAATCTTCAATTGAAAGCTTATCTATCTCCTTATCACAATAATCTAACTGTCGTTTGATTGTGCGCTTTTTCTCTTCATAGATTTCTTTCGGAATATCTCCTTCAATCATCAGCTCGACCAAATTATTTAATTTTGTCTGTAACTTTTCTTTTTCATTATTTAATGTTTCTATTTCATTACTATGAGCTTCTTTTTCAACCTTTTCCTGTTTTCCTTCCTGTTCAATTAACTTAATTGCTTTCTTTATTATAGACTTTCTATCCTTCCAAAAATCTTCAAATAAAAATTGACTTACTATCGATAACTTCCATTCTGGAAATATTGGTACCTTGCAAGCACCTTCTATCGATAAGCCTTTCTTTAATCTGTTTTTGTACGAACCCATGTTGGCTTGTCTATAACATCGATAACCTTTTTGTACTCTTCCATCTTTGTACTTATGCCATGTTAATCGTTCAAAGTTTGAACCACACTCATAGGATAACAATCTTGAATACATTGGCTTTGGTCTTCTAAGTCCCATTCGACCTCTATTCTTCGCAACTGACCTATAATCTAATTGCTCCTGAACCTTGTCGCAATCTTCCTCTGATACAATGGTTTCATGGTCTCCCATTACTGTTATCGTATCCACATCACCAAAGTTGTTAATCTTCTTTTGCTCAAGATAATCAGGTACAAACTGTTTTCTGTAAACAATTCTCCCACAGTAAAATGGATTTCTAAGAACTCTTGATATAGTCCCTGGTTGTCATCTTGTTAGTCCCATCGAGGTAAGCCTACCTCTTCGTTCTAACTCTCTTGCAATAATAGTACATCCTTTTCCTTCTAGATACATATCAAATATCATTTTGACTGTCTTTGCCTGTTCCCTATTGATAACTAAATTATGACCATCTCTATCATATCCTAATACGTTACCATTCCCATAGAGAACACCGTTTTCAAAGGAAATCTTCTGTCCTGCCTTTACTCTAACTGAAATCTTTTTACTTTCATTCTGAGCAAGTGTTGCCATCAATGTTAACCTTAGCTCTCCATCCTCATCATTCATGGTCCATATATTATCCTCAGTAAAATACACCTCAACCCCGTTTCTTTTTAAAATACGTGTCTGTTGCAGTGTATCTACGGTATTTCTAGCAAATCTGCTTACCTCTCTGGTAATGATCAAACTAAATTTTTCCTTTAGAGCATCATCCATCATCTTCATAAAATTCTTTCTTTTATTAACAGATGTTCCTGTTATGCCCTCATCAATATATCTTCCAACCAACTCCCAATCAAGATGAGCAGCTAAAATATTGTCATAATACTGAATCTGGTTCCCAAGAGCATTAATCTGTGCTTCATGCTCTGTCGATACTCTGGCGTATATTGCTACTTTCCTTTTCATCTATATACCAAGTCAGGTTATCACGAACCTCTACAATCTTAACTTCATAATATCATGATAACCTAGCAATTTCTAGTCCCTTCTGAACATTAGTTCGTTTTTTTATTATTTTCTTCTGACTCTTTTTTCTTCATACTGTCGACAAGAAATCTAGCAAGAATATCTTCTGCAACATCTTTGTTTTGTTCCACAAATACTTTTTTAAACTCTTCTATATTAAGCTGCTTTGGTCTCTGTTCCTGTTCCATCCATATTGCCTAATAATATTGCATTTGAATCTACACCCAATGCATTCATAAGTTTAAATAAAGTATTTATGCTAAGTCTTCTTGTTCCTGCCTCTACTTGTCTTAAATGAGAAACGCCAAGTCCTGTTATCTCACTCATATCATCGATTTTAAGTTTCTTTTCTTATCTCTTTAAGGTTGTCGCCTATTAACCAACCATTATATTCCATCTTTCCCATATAATCCTCCTATACTGCAAGCTGTCTCTTAATAGCATTATTGATTTCATCCATTACTAGTGAATCATTTGGAATGTGACCCATCTTGAATAAAACCTTATGCTTGCTAATAACTGTAATCTGTTCTGCTAACAATAATGAATCGCTACTCATATATCCTCTAACATCATCCTTACTAATCTTGATGTGTGTTGGCATATGAGTCTTCTTTAACTTTGTTGTACATGGACATACAACAATTACTGTTGAATTCTTATTATTGATATTATTACTAACTACTACACAAGGACGTTCACCTGACTGAACTGAACTCTTAACATGCTGACCGAGATCTGCATAAATAATATCTCCACGATAAATCTCTTTCTTAGGTGATAATCTTCTATTAGCCATAGAGTTTTCCCTCCTTTGTAGTTTTAATAGGAAGTTTTAATCTTCCTTCATCAACCGAAACAAGAGTTCCACCTGCTTCAACAACCTTGCCAACTCTTCTATAAGCATCTTCTGTATCTGTTGAAATAGCTGCCATATTCATTACAAGAATTCCATCTGCTTCATGCTCCTTGATTTCATTAATCATTGCTGCAAAATGATAATTCATAACACTGATTCCCTGGATATATCTATGCATCACTTTTACAATGTCAATGTTATGAGCCTTTGCGTATTCCTTTAATACCTTAAGCTGGTTACGTTCCTTTACTTCAATATTTCTATCTTTACCCTTTGCTGAAAGATAATCAATTACTCTTAAATGTTCTTCGTTTCTCTTCATCCTATTTACCCTCCCTTGATAATGGCATTTCTCTGATCATACTGATTGTGTCATCTGGTCCTTCTTCTAACATACATTTCATTTCGTCATTAAGTACGATTACGCTTACGTTGTACTTACTAAGATTTTCAATAAAATATATTGCCTGCTCTCTGTCTGGTGTAATATCTGAGAATCTTCTGATAATAAGATATTTAACCTTTGGACAAATAAGATGAATAAGAAGTGTGTCGATTGCCTTACGATCAAGATCACACTCAAATCCATTGTCAAATAAGATTCTTGGACGTTCTGTAACATCCTCTGGTAAATTGTGATTAATAATTCCAGCCATATCTGCCATAGCCATTTCTGATTTGTGAGTCTTAATAAATCCCACTGCTAAAATGTTATTATTCTGTTCCATATTGTTTTCTCCGTTTCTTAATAATGTTGAGAAAACTCTGCGCGCTTTGTTTTCCTGTAATCAGCTACAGGTGGTTACAGTTACCATCCTGTAACCAGGCGAACATTCCTGTAAATTGGTGTGTGCTGATTACAGATATAATTGTAAATCTAGGGAGTAATTTTGACGAATGAAGTTCTTCATAAGAATTCGCGGATTTGACGGAAGAATTTCAGAACATGCTTTTTAATGCAAAAATAATATTGTAAATAGCTTATCGACATTATGTCGAGAAGTGTCGATTCACACTCATTAAAATAATAGAGCCTAAGCTACTGCCTAGACTCTTATACAAAGGAGTATGAAAAAATATAAAAACTCTAAAATGAGATAATTTTTAGACGAAGTTACAAAGACTTAACGCGTACTATCTAAGTAACCTCTATTGTTATGCTCTTATCATATACCTTAATTGTGTTTATTATGTGTTTGTATTATTAAAAATATATGATTTCATAAACGGAGAAAGGGAGACTCGAACTCCCAATACATTTCTGTACGACACATTAGCAATGTGCTGCCTTACCATTGGGCCATTTTTCCATATACAACAGCCCCTATTGGAGTTGAACCAATATCTCTGGTGTCAAAGACCAGCGTCATAACCGCTAGACCAAAAGGCTATAAACGACCCCTGCAGGATTCGAACCTACTTCTTCAGAGTCAGAATCTGACGTTCTACCAATTAAACTAAAGGGCTATAAGCACACAGTAGGATTTGAACCTACGTTCACGGAGTTGCAGTCCGTAGCCTTTCCAGACTTGGCTATGTGTACATAGTGGGTAAGGTTGGACTCGAACCAAGCATCTTAGCCTTGAAAGGGCTATGTCCTAACCTTTAGACTAGGGGACCTTATGCAGATTCGTTAATCAGAATCTGCTTTGTTTCATGCACCTATTTGCATGATTGATTTATTATCAACAACAATGATGTCATCAATTGCAACATTAAATATTGCTGCTAACACAATCAAGTTATCTAATGTTGGCATTGCTACACCATTTTGCCATTTGTATCACCACAAACATATATCATAATCTATCTCCTTTTAATATATTCCATAAACAGCATGCGTTTTATCTCATCAATGTTTTCCATGAGAAAGATACTCCTTAGTAAATGATTTTTTCGTTGAAACCATTATAACCTAAAAGAGGACCTTTCTCATTTTTTATTTTTCTTTAAACCAACAAAAACTTTACTCTATTATTCCATTTATTGTTCTTCATTATTGTTCCTTTTATAATAATATCATCGTATTATTTTTATCTATTCACATATATATTTCACGCATTCTATGCTATAACAATCTGAAGTACAATCATCATCAAATACAATCATCATAGCAGCAAAATCATCTGGTACTTTAAACCCACATGATTCCATTAGTGCTTGACATGCTATATTTTCCACTCTTACAGTAGCTTTTATCGTTTTAGGTCTGAATGGCTCGATTTCCCTTGTTTTATGGTTATAAATTTTCAATCTACCATCAAATGCATAATCAACCAAGGTTTTCAATACAGCTTTTCCATATCCCTTATTACGGTATTGCCTAAATATATATATCTCAGAATCTAAATCACTACCTTGTATATTAAGACCTATGTAACCCATATCTTCGTATATGTTTTTATTATTCAATACCTGTATAGTCCAATATAAGGGTTGGCACAAATCTAAATTCTGTTCTAAATAATCAAGGTTTTCTTGCGTTTCTTTTATGCCATAATAATGCTCAAACTCATTATTGTCCTTTAGTTCCTTTATTAATTTTTCTTTAAGCATTGAGCAAGTAAAATCTTCTGAATTTAGTCTTACTTGGTTCCCTCTTTTTGTATCTATACAGAAATAATTATTAATATTTCCTCTGGTTAAATTTGTCCAAATAAGCTCCCATTCAGGCTCAAAATATTCTTCTCTTCCTGTTCCCTGAGTGAATATAATTGTTTTTTCTTTTTTGGAGTAATAAATGCCATCCATATTTGTCGCATTACACTCCCAGCCTGAATCAGACAATATTTCAACATCATGAGGTATGTTGTATCTTTCTATCAATAGGGCTAATTTTTCAAATGTCATCTTTATAATCCCATCTTTCTTTATTACATATTATCTATAGTTTTCCCAGTAATTAAGTGCAGCATCCACATAGAATTCCAGCGATTCAATATCGTTTATTGGTTTTCCTCCACTTTTTATTAATATGTCCACCGCATCTCTATCGAGAAGCAAAAATTCTTTGCAAAATGCATAAACATCTCCTGCTATATCTAAGATTTTTTTTATGCAGCCATAATTTGTCTTTGTGCTACAAGCAAGCACTAACTCATCACCGTATTTATAATATCTATCCAAACAGTAAACTAGCGTATCAGGTCTATCTAGAGCTATATGCCACTGGCCATCTGGGCCACAAACATTGCTAGATGCATCAAACCATAATTTACCTTTTAGATTGTTCATACCGCCTGTGGCAGGAAGGAGCACTATGTTCTTTTCCGAGTGGTGCATCTCACTGCATTTTTCTAATTTACTAATTACTCTTTCAGCTGCAGCATAATCTTGCTTAATTAGTTCTTTAAGAATTGAAGTTTTTTTAGAGTTGAAATTGAATAGGCAATCTCCACTAACTTTGAATTCTTTGCCTATCTTTTCAACTAAGGTTGAATCATTTTTCAAATAAGCATTATATCTTACAACAGCATCTTTCGGAGTATCTTTTTCATTTCTCTCATTCCATGTAAGCGGGTTATCTAGATCAAATTCATTTATAAAGCTGCTAGATTCATAGATTCTCTTGTACACTTCAAACGCCTCTTTAGAAGCATCATATTCCATGCTATTAAATATTTTTTTAGATTTCATTTTACTTTCTCCTTGATTTTTTTTATACATTTTTTCTAAAAATTCTTCTCAACGATAGTGTTTGTATAAAGTATGTTCTGCAACAAGTTCTATATCTTTGTTATTAACAAGTTTCAAATAAGTATCTTTTATGATTTGTGTTTGTGACTTTAATATGACTGCTAACAATAATACTCCCACTGACATTCATCATCGTTCTGATAGAATATACTGCAGCCTGTAAAATCAATCCGTTCAAGATTATCTCTCATCACATGATCCAATGTATATGGGTCAACCCTAATAACTCCATTTAAAACACTTTTAAACCATTCCTCAATCTTGTATTGTTTTTCTTTTCGACAATTATTAAATCTAATAATATTGACCTTCTTTCCCTTAACCATTGGTCTCAACTTCTTATTAACAATGCAAAGTTGCATCTGCAAGCCCTCATGACTTGTTTTTTTCATTACAATTGCATCTTTGTTATATATTATTACCTCACTGCTAGAGTCATTCTGGTTATACTCTATTCCATTACAGTACTTTGCACTTCCAACTTCATATGCGATGTTATTTTTTTCGAGGTACTCTATGATATCAACCGTATATACCTCTGCCTTCTTTTTAAATGGCAGAGCCCTCTCTACTATTCCTTTGCTTCTATTAAACAGGAGCTTTGTACCCCAGTTGCACCGAATACGATAGTCTCCCACAATAATCTCCGCACTCACACTTTCTTTTTCCCAGCCAAAAAGTTTTGGAATAAACACGTATGCATCCGTATATATAACAGGGTCTAAGTAAACCAGGTTTCCATAATTCATTTTTTCTTTTCTCATATGCATTCTCCTACACTGCACAACTCCTCTGCATCAACTATAGTCATTTCTGTGGTTGCAATAAGAAATCTATCACATACAGGGTATTTAAATCCTCTAATATAGTACCAACCACATATTTTAAATGGATATGGTACTCCGTATAAAAATCCACTATTCACAAGAAATTGCTCTGCCTTTTCTTGTGTTGAAAAAAGCTTTGTCTCACTCTTCTCAATTTCCTTATTTCCAAATAAATCTAAATGACACCAATCTATTTTTACTGTACATAACTTATTCATAAATTGTATTTTCCCCTCAACATTCGATTTGAATTTAATTCTATCCCTTTCCATTAATCATCTATCTCTATTTCAGCCAATAGCATAGCGTGATCTGGAAATCCTATTGGCACATTAATTTTTTGCTCACCATATTTATTTACTGGATCAACTTCGCATTCTTTTATATTGTTCTTTAGATAATCCCAGGAATATTCTAAACATTCCTCCTCAGTTGAGTCCTTTTCTTTAGGCTTTATTCCTATATTTTTACCTTTTGATATAATAAGATGATCTTCAGCAATATATCCATCAAACTCATCTGAATTCGCTTTCTTTGATACTCCCCATGAATTATGTTTTTTTGGCGTACATCTTAATAGGTCATTCATTTGTAATAGTTTATCTAACACTTCTAAATTCCACTCTTTTTCTATAGTGTCAGTCCGTAGATTGTTAAAGTCACCACAAATAATAAAAGGAATATCTGAATATTCTAATAGCCAGGATAATAGTCTTTCCATCTCTTTTCTTCTTATTATTAATTGCCCTGAGAGTTCCTTGATTCTTACAGCAACAAGAAGATATTTACACTTGTTGATTTCCACTTCTAGAAACAGATTTTCTGGGATGTCATCCAATGAAGTAGACTTATTATCACTATAAAATACATAATTTTTTACACACTTTACATTAATATCACTCTCAACGCGAATAGCTATTAGTATATCATTTCCTGATCTAATCGTCCCATTATTACTTTTATAAACAACAAAGCCTTTATCTGCTAATTTTGCCTCAAATGCTTTAGCATTCACAGATAAAGAGTTGTATTCAAGTAAAATCAAAACATCCGTTCTAAAATCTACATAATCAAGTAACTTTTCATTTAAATATCGGCTCAGCCTCCCTCGTTGGTTTACATTTAACTCTACTATCTTAATTGTCTTTTTCATTTTTTCTCCTTCCTATCCTTTCTACGAAGAGCTTCATCTTAACACTGGTGCATACTCTTCGCTTTTCTAATTTCTCTAAGGATTTTAATAGTCGATTCCGTCGAAGGCTTCGCTAACCTCTTCATCATCACCGTACATTTCCATTATCTCCTCATAATAATACTCTATTGCTTGTTCATCATATAGTGTTTCTTCCATAAATACCTCCTTGCGTTTTTTATAATTCTATCATATATTATATATAAGAGGTATATGTTTCACGAGTAACTTTTATCATATTCCTTAATGTTTTCACATACCAGAGGAGGTTTTAATATGAAAAATGATACTACTATCACTGATTTCTTTTATCAATTGCTATCCAATCGTGTTTCTAATAAGATAAGATCATCTGGCAAAACATATCATCAAATATATTGTGCCAGTTCTAAAATGCTTAGCTGGATTTGCTCAAACACTATATATAAAAAATATAATCCCTACTTAATAACCGATAGCGTTATGGATAGTTCCTACTATGATAAATCCGAAGGAAAATATAAGGATATTGGCCTTATCCCCTCTGGTCTTTTTAAAACCAAACAGGAGATACTATGGGGGACAAATAATGAGATTGATTTATATCTTCCCGATTTGTACGACACATTATTTACTTATATGGAGTCTCTTCAACCGGAGAAGTATAACAAATTACTTTTCGCATATCGACCATATGCAAAATATTACACACTACACAAACTTTTAATAGAAGATCCTAATACACTTGCAGTTCCGTTTCTGAACGAGGATTACGACAAAATCGATACTAATTTGATTTACTCAAAAAACGCTGCATATAAAATAATTAAGCAAACATGTTTCGATGAATTTAAACAAATGTTTCTTTCATTCACAAATGAAATCGTCACATATAAGAAATTGAATAAAACACTTCAAGAAACTCTTATCCCTAATTTTAATCTTATATTTCAAGATTATGTTCCTTCTGAAGGGTCCATTTCTATTAGAATAATTCGTGAGTTGGAAAATTTATTAGATATTCCTAACGGTGATACTACTTACGATGATCCAATACGTACAAAAAAGAAATTAAACATAAGAGATAAATCTCCAGATAGCATATACCGCCAAGGAATGCTATTAGCATCAATGAATTATATTAATCAAGTATGCTCTTCACAAGAAAAATACTGTAATGATACAGGACGTTTACCAGAATTTATCTAAAAATAATGACTCTGATTTATATTTTTTCTAAACAACAAAATACAATAAAGGTATAAAAATTTCAAGGCATAGCCACTCATGACTATGCCTTAACGCTTATGCTCTTAATGCTTGCATTCCAAGAGCAATATTATATAAATATCTCACTTCTTTTTCATTGCTAAGATCAATGATACTATGGAGTTCCTTTGCTATATCTTTGTCCTCTTCATCCCAAAACTCATCGTATGGAACCTTATATAGCTTGCTTAATTTTCTACAGATTACTGCAGGTTTCTCTCTTTCTTGATGAAAGCTTATCTGCAACAGTTGCATAACACTGTGGAAAAGCCATTACCTTAACAATTCTTACCCTGTAGTTTACATCTTCGTATTTGAATGATACTTCAGGATTCTTCGACAGATATTTGATAAAGTCTTGCTTCTCTGCACCGTATTTAGATAACGGCAATCCAACTGATAAACAAATGTCTCCATTCCTTACACTTCTCTTTCTAAGTTCCATAGCAATTGCTGCTAACGTTAGAAGATAGAAGTTTTCATTTTCGACTTTCGTATCTTTAACTATTAGTCGCTTTTCTCCTATGGCATAATACCTATTTTCAAATTCCAAAACATGATTTGGAAATGCTGGCTGAGTTGTCAGTTCTTTAACACCTGTAGTAAATATAAAATCGAAAGTCTTAATTAAACTCCATCCATGATCAATTCCTATTACTATAATATTAGAAGAACTGTGTCTTTCACTTTTCTTAGTCATAACTTTTGTCCTTTCTTTTATACTCAAGATTCGCTCGCGAATCTTGCTGCGAGATGCGCGTCGTGCTTGCACGACATTATTCATATGCGCATCTCTGCAATCCTCGTGGAGCATATATCTCTGAAAGAGATATATAGAAAACCTATGTGAGTGTACTGATTCTTAATCACCTGCTCGCCCGTACACTGGGAATTACAGATAGGCTACAATGCATTCACAAGCCATTTACTTTCTTCTATGCCAATTCCGAGGATTAGGACTATCTTTAATCCTTTGTGACGATAACTACGTTGCACTTATTTCTATCTTGCTTGCTCCACCTTCATCATTCGATCCTTGGGTTCTCTTCGCAAACTGTAACTGATTTGTTTTGATAGTTGTACCGAAGTTATACCTCATACGTTAAATAACGTATCTAAACATTTCTGTTTAATCTGTAACTGCATATTCAATTTTTTGCTTTAGCATTTCTGCTTGCTCACTTATACTACAACAATATTTTAGGTTGTACAGTGTGCTAGTTTGGTCAAAATTAAATAAATTTAACACTAGTTTGGTCAAATTGGTAAATAAGTGGGGATTAAATCGATTTGATATATAGAGGTTGTGACTTCCTGGCCTTATCCTTTCTATATTTTTTAGATAATCCACGAAACCGCTTCGCTTGTTTCGGGATTGTATGCAGTCGTCAAATACATTCAAGCAAGCTTATGTATTTGACTCGTCGTTGGACAAGAAAAGGGAAGCAAGATTAAACTTACTTCCCTTAATAATTACTTTATATTGTAACTTTTATTTTAATATCATTCCATTTATTGACTTTTTTCATGTTTTCATCGGTCTCTTTGTACTTAGCCAAATAGTCCTTTGTAATCACGAAATTTCCTAATTCTATGGAGTCTATGGCATGTATTAAATTATTTTGTCTGATCCGCAATCGCTGCCTGTATTGAGTGGCAACCTTGTGGGAGTCGTTTTCTAAAAAAATAATAGTGTTATCTTTTGCGTTTCCTTCCACTTTACATAGCACCGGTTCTGTGGATGTTCTAAGTCTCCATTCAAAATAATCATCATGAACAACTATCTGATCTATGAATGTTTCCACTATGTCTTCTGGAATATCTCCACTGATAACATCATACTTTTTTTCCAGCAAATCCGTAAGTAATTGAATCTGCGTTTTTACATTTGAAACTATTGCGGAATTTTTCACATCACGCTTCAATAGCTCTGAATCAATGTACTCAATCTGCTTTTTGAAGGCTCCTTTCTTTTCCTCATAAACTTCTTTTGAAATATCTCCTTCAACACGAAGTTCAACAAGATTGGAAAGTTTTTCTTCATATTTCTTTCGTTTTTTATTTAATTCTTTTACTTCATCAGTATAATCTACAACATTTTCATCTTTAATTGTTGCATTTAACATTTCTATTGCTCTATTAATAATTTTGTCTCTTTCTTTCCATAAATCATTAAATAGCCAATGTGCAACTATCTTTAATTTCCACTCCGGAAACATCTTGGTTGTACAGCAACCTGTTGTATCTAATCCTTTTTTAAGTCTGGTACGATATGAGCCATGATTTTTCTGTTTATAACATTCAAAGCCATATCGTATTCTGCCATCCTTGTATTTATGCCATTTTCTACGTTCAAAATTAGAACCGCATTGGCATTTTAGTATTCTTGCATAGGCACTTTTTGGTGGATTAATTGCATGTTTTCCTCGCAATCTGTTTACTGTTTTCGCATCCAATCTTCTCTGACAATCATTAAACAATTCTTCCGAAATAATTGGCTCATGTTTTCCCATAATTTCAATTTTGTCAACCTCGTCATAATTGTTGATTTTCTTTTGTTCAAGATAGTCAGGAACATATTGTTTTCTATAAACAATTTTTCCACAATAGAATGAATTTCTAAGTAAGCGCGAAATGGTTCCCGGTTGCCAATGCGTAAGCCCTGTGAAAGTAACTCTTCCTCTTTTCTCAAGCTCATATGCTATCTGCTTACATCCCATTCCATCATGATACATATTAAATATCATTTTTACTGTTTCAGCCTGTTCCGGATTCACAACCAGCTCTCTTCCAACTCTGTCATATCCAAGAATATTTCCATTGCCATACAAGACTCCGTTTTCAAAAGAAATCTTCTGTCCTGCCTTAACTCTTACAGATGTTTTTTTGCTTTCATTCTGTGCTAATGTAGCCATCAATGTAAGTCTTAACTCTCCGTCTGTATCATCAGACGTTCTAATATTATCTTCTGTAAAATAAACCTCTACTCCGTAAGATTTCAGTTTCCTTGTTTCCTGTAACGTATCTACAGTATTTCTTGCAAATCTACTAACTTCACGGGTTAAAATTAATGAAAACATGCCATTTTTAGCATCCTCCATCATCCTCAAAAAGTTTTTTCTCTTCTTAACAGATGTTCCTGTAATTCCTTCATCAACATATCTTCCAATGAGTTCCCATTCAGGATGCTGTTCCAAAATATTGTCATAGTACTGAATCTGATTTTCAAGAGCATTAATCTGTGCTTCATGCTCTGTTGATACTCTGGCGTATATTGCAACTTTTCTCTTCATAATTTACTCCTATCCACCAGGTTATCAAATATAGATTTTAGCATAGTATAGCATCATGACCTGGTTAATTCAATATTTACAAAGCCAAGGTGCAAAACATCTTGGCTTTTTGAACTATTCGTTATCATATTTTATTTCCACTGCTCTAACTAATTCTTCCGGTATGTTTTTGTCCCTGCCAAGTTCTTTTATTAAACATAAGGCAAGAATGTCCACTCCTTTGTTTCTATCCTTATCGTTAAATTTAACTTTAAATTCATTCTGAATTTTTGTTCTCATTAGTCCCCTCTTCAGTTACAAGTAATTCTGTAATTCCTTTTGAATTATTTTCAATAGAATCTTCCTGTCGCAGATTTCTATTTTCCATTCCGATAGGGATACAAACCTTTCGCAGCCTGTCATAAATTCTTTTATATGTAATATTCTCGTCAAAATTACATTTATCCAAATTTAGATTAGTTGTTATTATAATTGGCTTCTCAGCTGCAGTTCTCTCATCAATAACCCAATAAACATTTTCTAACGAATAGTCCGTATTTCTCTCTGTACCAATATCATCAAGAATAAGTAAATCGTAATCACACAATTTTTTCACATAAGCATTTTTATCTGCGGCACTAAAAATGTCATTTCTGATTTTTATAAAATTCGTCATCTTCACTGTATAACCTTGATTTGTTAATGAGTTAGCTATGCAGGCAGCCATATAACTTTTCCCACTGCCAACATCTCCAATAAACATCAAACCATAATTCTGCTCCATCATGGTCTCCCGCTTTAGAACGTATTTTTGTGCAATTTCCATTTTAGGATTTCGACCATCATCATTGTCAAAATTCCAACTCCACATTGCCTTATTGCTAAAGCAATCGTTTTTCAATTTTGTTACCTGCTCCTTTCTCTTTCTCTCTTGCCCTTTGTTAATTTTCTCCTGCTCGGCTTTTTCATCGCAATCACATCTGCAACGAACCATCCTTGATTTTTTGTCCCAGAAATTAAAGCGTTTTGTTATTGGTTTCCCACATACTTTGCAATATTCTATTTGTTCTGATTGATTTTCTTCTATTTGCTCTGATTGGTTGTTTTTTATTTGTTCTAATTCATTGATATTATAATTTTGTTTTTCCATTACAATCTGTCTCCTTGTCTATATTTATAATTATTTTCTATGTTATTTTTATTAATATATTTATTAGTATTAGGATTACTTAAGGTTGTTCCTTTTGATTCCTTAATATCATATTTATCGTTTTCTTTAGTACCCGTATTAAATTTGTTTAAATCCTTACTTACATTTTCTTTATATGGTTTAATCTTTACATAAATATAATTAGGATTTCCTTTGCCTGAACTTTTCCTCTCTATTAGTCCTTTTTCTTCTAACATTTTCAGTGCAGCGTAAATCGGTGGTTCCGACCTGGACAGTTTTTCTGCCATATGCTTTACTGTATAAATTACATACACTCTTCCCTGCTCATCAATCATATCGTTTTGTTTCGACAATGAAACTCTTCCAAGCAAAAGAGTATATACTGAAATAGCCAAGCTTGATAAACCTTCATTCCAGATAAATCTGGGACATGGATCAAAGTCCGCTAATCTTGTTTCTTTTTTTATGTATTGTTTCATTTTTCCCTCCTGTGCTTCGTATTTTTTAGTGGTGTAAATGTATATTGAAAGATACGCATTTGTGGCCACAAATGCATTCTTGTTAGGGACACCCTAATACCCTGATAACAACAAACGCCAAGAGTAAAACCTACTTTTTCTGTAGATTACTTCTTGGCGTTTTTTATTGTTATTAAATTGTCTTTCCCAGGTCTGACCTAATTAGTTTAACATAAAGATTTATTTATTCATAAAACTGTAACTGCTAAAATTTTTTTATTTTCACAGTGGGAATGTGAAAATAATAGTTTTACAAAATGCACTTCCCGACATGATGTCGCAATGTTAAAGTTTGTTCTGCTAAACTTTTTGTTTGTTATTAAATCTTTATGGCTATATTTTACTCTATTAATATTGCAATGTCGAATTCTAGGATGGTCTATTTTTGTAGAAAAATACATCTACTATGGTTTATTTTTTAGAAATAATAAAAAAATGGTTGGGACACGGGGTCCCAACCTGATGTGATGATATCTTTTAGCACAAATATACATTCTTTATTTATCAAATTTTTTATTGGTAATCGGTTTTAAGTAATTCTTCTTTAAAATTCTTTCACTTTCAAAAAATTTTTCCTCCGATTTTGATAATATATGATTGTCTAATTTTAATTCTGTCAATTTTAATGTGCATATTATATCTGCAACTTGGAATAATCTGTAATCTGATGGCATTACTTTCCTAAATTCCACATTGTCAAGAAGTGTACTAAATACTGCTGCAAGTATCTTATTTACTTCAACTTGTCCATTATCATAATAAACTTTCACTCTATCAAATGATAAAAAGAATTCATAATGTTCTCTTATAAATCTTGCAATTGTTTTGCTCAATTTTCCTGATGCCTCTATGCCATCCTCTATATGTTTCTTTTCAATATAAAAGCTTTCACATTTTACATCTACGTTTCTCACAAAACCCATCATCCTCTTAAATATTTTTCTTCTATCACTTATCTCCATATAACGATATTCTTCTTCTGCTCGAATAATTGGTCCTGCATGAATACAATGATTTTCCAAATTAAGGTTGGACAATCCATATTCTAAATTTCTAATCTCCTCTGATAAATCTAATGCCTGATTATGGAACACCATTGATATTATGTAATAAGGTGCATGATAATCATATTGTCCAAAATCTCCAGATTCGTCAATAAAAATACTTAATTCACTCATAATCCCTCTTTTTAGTAAAAAAATGGCGGGTGTCTTCCCCGCCGATTGGTGGACCCGGGTCTTACGACCAGCCCATAGCTGTAACGCATTACAACTTTATTATATGTAAATCATAACATAAATATGCCTAATTTACAAGTATTTTTGAAAAAGGCTGATATTATGTCTGATTTTAAATTTGTTTTATTTTATACAAAATTTGCAATTATATCCTCTTTGGTTCAAATGAAATGAACGAATTAGTATTTTCATTATATCTAAACTCTTGACTATATTGATTGCTTTTCAAATCTCTATAACGAAACTCATAATACATGGTTTCAGCAAAATCAAATTCAGCATCTATCTCAACAGATGAATTAACAGTCAAACAAAATTTTTGTTGAATTATTTCCTTATCTTGTTTAGTCTCATAATTCTTAGCATATATCATAATATCACAAGCCGAGTTTAATCCGATATTCTGTATTGCAAAATGCAGTTTTATTTTTCCTTCCACTTTACAATATTCAGGATGTACAGCAACAATATATGGTCTAATTCCCGTAATTTCATCTATCATTCTTTGCTCATCAGCATAGTTTTTCTGCATAATTACAGCCCAACAAGTGCATCCGGCACCAATAAGAGCTCCCCAAAAGCTTCCTAAAAAACTTGCCCAACTGGCATTGTCAATATTTGATGGAAATGAGTTCCCTAAAACTAATAAATCAATAATAATTGGAACCAAAATGGCTAATATGCCAAAAAGTAATATAATTATCACTTTCTATACATTTTATTTTACTCCTAATAATCACATCTCTTTTTTATTTAAACGAAATCCAAACAATGCTCCAACTATTCCCCCAATTATGTGTGCCATATATGAAATATTATCATTAAGCATTATGCCATTATATACTTGTTGTCCAACAAAAAAAATGGCAACTAAAATAAATGTTATTGGTATTTCACCATTATTAAAACTTGTAAACGATGACATTATAATAAACGCAAATACAACACCACTCGCACCACATAATCCCTGATTTAGAAAAATTATATAATTCACTATTCCTGTTACAAAAGCTGTTAGTAATATACTTTTCAGTATATTTTTCGAACCATACTTTTCTTCCAAAAGTGGTCCTATCAACAATAACAGCGATGCATTTCCTACAAAATGTTCCCAATTTGCATGTCCCAATATGTGTGTGAAAAATCGCACATAAGTTAATGGATTAGCCAATTTTGAGTGATATGTCATAAACAACATTTGTGTTATCTGTCCATCTGAAATAGTTCCGAGTAATGTAGCTATAAAACACAATAAAACAAAAATCAATATTACTGGGGAATTAAATGTTATTTTCACTTTTTTCTTCATAAAACATTCTTCCTTTTACTACTTTGAATTTTCCATCATAACTTGTTTTAATTCTTCTTCTATTTTAGTTAACTCAATCTGGGTCTTTTCTCTTTTTTCTTCACCCTGCTTATGAATTTTCAACACATCATTTATCGTTGTTATCAAATCTTTGTTGCATTGTTTCAATGTTTCAATATCGACTATACTTCTTTCAGCTTGCTTAGCCGTCTCCACCGTAGCTATCTTTAATGTTTCTGAATTCTTTCTTAATAATTCATTTGTTTTATCGGCAAGTGTAGACTGTGCTTCCAACGCTTTTCTTGTATGCTCTATTCCCAAAGATAATACAAGTTGATTTCTCCATAAAGGAATCGTATTCGCTAAAGAAGACTGTAATTTATCTAACATTTCTCTGTCATTGTTTTGTAGCATTCTAACTTGTGGAGCCGACTGAATTGATATAACACGTGTTATTTCTAAATCATTTAATTTTTTCTCAAATCTATGACAAAGGTCCTCGTAATCTCGATATATCTGCACATCTTCCTGCATACCAGATGTATCAGCCTGCCTCTTTAACTGTTGTAGTTTCTCACTTTTCGCTTTATTTAAAGCTTTTTTCCCTGCTAGAATATACAATGTTAATTCTCTATAGTATTGAATATTTAATTCATACATTTGTTGATACATCATTATGTCTGTTGATAAAACACTTTGATGTTGCTGTAAATCTTTCTCAATTCTATTTACATTATTTTCTGCCTTAGTATAATTAGCTCTTATACTATCAACACCACGTTTTGCTTTTTGTACTAAACCAAGTAAACCTTTCTTTTCTTTTTCTGTTGTTGCATCTAATGCAATTGTTAATTCCTTTAATGAATCACCTATTTCACCTAAATCATAATTTTTAACTTTTTTTAAAATCGAAGATGAAAAATCTGATATATTTTGTTGTGCAGCATTTCCAAAATTTATTACCTGATTAACATCTTCAATATTAAGTTCAGATGAAATTCTTTCTACCTTTTCCTTCTCTTCCTCTGACAACATGCTTTCATCTATAACACCAACAGATATTTCATCACTATTTAAATTCAACTCGTCTTTTGTGATAATTGATTTCATTGTAGGGATTTCACCGTCTTTTTTCTCGCTTTGTTTCTCCATTGTAACCTCCACTATTCTCCAATATTTTTAACCGTATTTAATAAATTTTCTTTATTTACAATTCGTACCTTTTCAATCTCTTGAAAATTTGATATTTCCAAATCAAATCTGTGATTTGTTTCCTCCAACTTGATATAATCAATATGTTTGTTTATCTCTCTTTTTACTTTTTTTGTATTGTTTTTAATATTATTTTGTATTACTTTTTCTAATTTTTCCTGAACTTTGTTTTCTTGTATTTCATTTTTTATTCCAAGGATTAATGATACTTGCATTCTCCACACCGGAATAGTGTTTGACAATGTAAATCCTATTTTATCTAGAATTTTTTTGTTACTTTCACACATTATTTGTATTTGTGTTTTACTCTGTAATAATACTGTCTCTGATGTTTTTAAATCATATAACTTTCTCTCTAATCTTTGATACCAATTAGAATACTTTTCTTCTCCATCATCTTGCTTTTGTTTTTCCAAAATTTTCTCGGCAATGTTTATACTATTATGTAAATCCAAACAACATTTTTCAAGTTTCTGGTGCATTAATTCAAGCATTTTTATACTTTTTAGTATCTGAACCTGTTGCATTTGTAACTCATTAACTATTGTGTCAATATACTTTATTAGATTTGTATATTTTTTAATAATGTTTTTCGTTCCAAAGTCTCTCCAAATTCCATATTTTTTATTATTACTATCTTTCTGAAATTTGTCAATTTCATTAAGCATTTCATTCAGTATAATTCCGATGTTGTTGTCATTACATAGTAAAATATTAACTATATCTTTTGTAATATTTCTAATCTCTGATTGAATTTCTGCACCTAATAACGTCAGAGAATCATCATCTCCAATAATTATTGATTCATCATAATACATAATTGTTCACCAATACATTTATCTATCTTGTTTTGCCATTACTTCTAATACTGCAATATCACTTGCAATGTCCATTTCCTTTTCATCATAAAATCTATCAAGAATTCTTTCAAAAGATTCATTCAACGTATCTAACGCATATTCAATATCTTTCTTCGTTTTTGCTTCTCTCTTATTTTTTGATTGGCTGTCACAAATATCAATATATGCGTCAAGTAGCTTTTCCATTGTTGGTAAATAATAATTTAAACATAAACCTAATTTGTCTACCTGTTTAGGATTAATGTCCACTTCATGAAATATCATTCTTACAATTTGTTCCATTCTATCTAACTTTTGTGAAATGATTTTATCCTTAATTATTTTATTACTTTCTTGCAATCTATCTATGTAATAATTTCCTTGGCTTATCACATTTTTCATTTCATCTGTTCTTTCCATCATTCTATTACGCTCTTCTATTTGTTTTCTGTAATATCTATCGTAAAAAGCTTGCTTACTTTTATATTTTTCAAACACTTCGTTGGAAACGATAAATATACTATTATCTTTCCCAAAATGACCTTCCGGAATTAATTTTTGATTTACAGCTTTGTTTAAATCATCTATTACTTTTTGTTTACTTTCTTTTGAATAATTAATTAGGTCATCCGTAATTACAATTCTTCTAAACCTTAGCATTTGATAATATTTACAGTACCTTTTTAAGAACAACTTTTCTTTATATATCCTTGCTATAAAAAATATATTTAATATAATAACCACAATAGATAATACAAGTTCAGAAATTCCTAAAGTCCTATATGTTTTGGAATATTTTAAAACTCCAATGCCAATAATGCCAATAGCAATGAATAAAATATTAAACACCCAAAGAAAAATATTTTCTACACTTAATATTCCTGTCCTTTTTGTGCAAAAAACATATCTTTCTTTGCTGCTTCCATATTCTTTCAAATCATCTAATTTTTCACTTATACGCGAGAAATCCTTATTTTCAACACTAGTTGAAACAATATTTGCTATTTTTTTAGCATCTTCTATATAATTATTATCTTTTCTTTCTACATCCTGCATTTATTCTACATCTCCTTTATTTTAACTTTTCAGTTGCTGAAGGTTGCTTTAGGTTTCCAACATCCATATTTGTACCACTACTTGAAGCTGGTACAGCTAATGTTGGAACAAATTCTGATACAGGTGTCCCCTTAGGTATTTGAATATTGTCATTAATATCTGGCACTTTAAACATTTTTTCTGTAGTTCCAACTGGTGTTTTTACAGATGGAATCTGTGAAGCTGCAGGACCATAGTCCACATCTCCCTCCGCACTATATCTTGAATTTGAATGTGTTGATGTATTTGCATGCGATGTATGGCTTTGATGGCTTATATGACTTTCATGACTTCCATGATTACTATGACTGTATCCTGTAGAACCTGAACCATGTGAACTATGAGAAACATGCGAGCTATGAGATCTATGTGCTGCAAATGCATCAATTGACAAAAGGTTTCCCAAAACTACCATCATTGTACCAAGCATTAATAACTTTTTACCTGGTATATTTCCCTCTTCATCTTCTATTAAATTTTCAATATTTTTTTTAATTTCTGGAAATAAATTATCCATATTATCCCTCATTTCTTATTATTCACTTATCTTAATACATGTTCCATTGCTCCACTTTGTATCATAATCAGAATAATCATCATCTGTATATACACATTTACCATTTGGAACTCCATTTTTAAAATTACCCGACAAACTAATTCCTTTCTCCTTTGATGAATAATTATATGTTCCTCTGCCATTCATATCATCATTCTTCCATTTTCCATCATAGGAAGCACCGCTTTTCCAAGTATATGTTCCAGTACCTGATTTTTGTCCTTTTTTTATTTGTCCTTCATACCTGTCTCCATTGCTATATTTTATACGAGCATCCCCATCTAGTCTTCCATCTTTCATTTCACCCTCATACACAACCCCATTCTTTAATATTGCATAAATAAATGTAGCCTTTCCATCTTCAATTGTAAATGTATATCTTCCATTCTTATTCTTTATTTTATAAGCTCCACTAATAAATTTGTTTGCTTTAAATTCACCTTTTACTTTTATACCATTCGAGTATGTATAAGTTCCAGTCCCATCCATTTGGTCATTGGCCCAATTTCCATTATATTTGTCTCCTGATTTCCATTTATATATGCCTTTTCCATTTTTTTGTCCTGCTTCAAATGCACCACTATAGCTATCACCATTAGAGTAACTCATTTTCCCATTTCCAACTATGTTCTTTCCATCACACTGTCCTGTATAAATGGTTCCTTCTGGAAATTTTATTTCAGAATCTATAATATTTCCCTGACTATATTTTATTAAATATTCTCCTGTCTCATTAGAAAATGTGCATTGTCCGTCACAAAATTTATTTTCTTCAAATGATCCCTTATATACTACACCTGCTGAGCTTTCATAACATCCATTCCCCCACATTTGGTCATCTTTCCACTCACCTTCATATTTTGTTCCGTCTTTCCATTCATAAGTCCCATTTCCACTCTTCTTAGAAGCCATAAAACTTCCTATATATGTTCCTTCTGAAGGGATTTTTAATGTTCCCTCACCTTCCATCTCATTGTTTTTCCAATTTCCTGAATAAACTGCTCCAGTATTATATTTGAAAACACCTTTTCCGAAAAAATATCCAAAATCAGTTTTTCCTATATACTCTCCTTTTGCTATATTAATTTTGCCAGAAAAATCATTTTCAACTTCTCTTAATAATCTATTTTGAACATTATTTGCAATTGTTCCATAAACAAAAATTCCAATAATTATTGTTTCAACCAAAACTATGCTTATTATTTCTTTTAATGTCTTACTTTTACTAAGTTTCATTTGTTCTATGTATTGGTTTTCAGGTGACATAATAACCTTCTCTTGCTCTTCCATTTCGTATACTCCTTTTCATCACTAACAAATCCAGCTGTTAAGTATGTCTATTGTTTCTTTATCATTTTCCAATATTTTTTCAAAAATGTAATCTAATATACCTTGATAAATTTTACATCTGTATCCTCTTGGTTCTTTCTCAATTATATCTTCTCCATTTGCATAATTTACAACAGGGCATGTTCCACAATATGGCTGATACACACAATCGCAACAAGTAGGAATTGATTCAAGAATACTTGCCTTGCACGCTGTTTTGCATACACAATTATTTATTATTTCTTTGTATTCATTTTCAAACACATTTCCTAATTTAAATGTATCTTGCCCCATTTCATAAAGCATCCTACCCTCATCGCATGTAAAAATATTACCATCAGGATAATAAGCAAGTTGACCTATTCCCGCTCCACATGGAGAACGTAATTCCATATAATTAACTGGTTGTCCCATAATTTTCCTTAAAAAAATTGTTGCATGCGACTCCTTAATAAAGATTCCATTTTTATTTAATTCTATCAATTCATCTGTTGCTTTTCTATAAAATTCAATAAATTGTTCCGCTTTGTAGCCTATATTTTCCCAACCAATTGTAGCCTTTCCCAGTTTTGTTAATGGTCTGATGAAAATACTATCAAATCCCATATCAACATATGTTTTAACTAATTGTTCCGGCGAGTTTAACGAAAACTTTGTTGTAGTTTCTATTGCACCAATATGTATATTATTGTTTCTTAATTTTGAAATTGCTTCGGTAACATCTTTATATGTTCCTTCTCCATTTTTGAAAGGTCTGTTAATATTATGTAATTCATCATTTCCATCTAAAGATGTTGATATACCAAATTTATATTCTTTAAAGAATTCAATAATTTCATCTGTCAATAAAGTCAAATTAGAAACTATGTTATACTCTACTATATGCTCTCCCTTGTTTTCTTCTGTATACTCTACAATATATTTTATAATTTCAAAATTTAATAATGGCTCTCCCCCCTGAAATTCAAACGTTAATATTTTGCTTGGAGATTGTAACGCAATATCAACTGATTTTTCAGCAATATCTTTGTTCATCTTTAGGTGTGGTACCATGATTCCATTATTTGCCTGACAATATACACATGACATATTACACATAGTTGTCACTACAAAAATGTGAAGAGATGTAGCAATGTTAGTATATGACTTTATATCTCTTAATTCATATTTATTAGTTGCTGAAAATTCATAATCCGTTTCCTTATATATCATTTTGTTGTCTAATAACTCTTTGCCAACTGTGCTCTGCAAATCAATACTATTGTTTATGATATTTTTAAACTCACTTTTTTTGACAAAAACATATCTTCCTAAGTCATTAGTCAATAATATCTTATCTTTAAGTACTTTAAAATTAAAATAATTAAGCTTCATTTATTATCTTCAAATCTCCCTTTTCTAAATTATATGTTCCTGCAAAAACTCCTCCGCATGCATCCCTTACTGCGCATTTGCTGCATACCTCAGCATATTTCACCTTGTTTTGCGAAATACTTTTCTCACATATAGTCCAACAACTTTTATCAACCGTGCATAATGGAAAATTGTACAACTTAACATCCAGTTCATTTTCAATCAGTTTCATTATTGATATATGAATTTTTTTGAAAATATCTGTATAAGGTATCCATACACTATCTCTATTGATATATGCATTGCCAGTCATTTCCATTGCAATAATGCTAACATATTGCACTTTATGTAGCTTGTTAATAATTAAATTAACAATATTTTCAAAATCTTCTATATTCAATTTATTTACAACTATTCTTAATTCAATATTTATTCCCGCATCACATAATTTTTCTATTGCATAAACTGTCTGTTCAAAACTTCCCTTTGCCTGTGTAATTTTATCATGAACAATTGAATTTGATCCATGCAATGGTATTCCAATAATTGTATTATTGGGTATTGATTCTTTTAAATCTTCCAAATATTTAGGTACACAAAAAACTCTTCCATTTGTTAATATAAGAAATTCTGTGTGAAAAAATTTCTTTTTTAAGAAATCAAAAAAGCTAAAAATACTCTCTCCTATCATAAATGGTTCTCCACCAGTTATTGTTAAGTGTGATGCACCAATTGGAATATGTTTCGCTATTTCTATCAATTTATCAGCTTCATTTACCTCACTGTTTTTTCTTGTTACTTCTGGTGACGGACACATTATACAATTGGAATTGCACTTTCCAGTCACAAAAAAGTAATTATCCATTGTATCATTAGCGTAACATTGAACTAAAGTTCCATCTTCCCATAACTCAAATACATCATAGTCATTTAATTTCTCTAGCACTTGTTTGTACTTTTCATCACAAACTAATTCAATATCATCAGGATATAAGTATGTTCTACCTTCGTGAACGTATATATAATCCAATTCATCCGCTTCTAAATCTTTTCTTACTTGCTCATTAGTCGCAACTGATATTATTTTATTTTTACCACTATAATTAGTGAACTTTATTCTCATACTAATATACTCCAAATAATTAAATAACTCACAAAACCTAATTCCAAAAATATGGCAAATGGAATCTTTTTCACAATATGTAAACTTGTTACCTGTCTACTCTTTGCCCAACGCTTTATGCTTTCTATTTCTTCTTCTGATAATCTACTATTCAAATCTTCTGTTGAAACTTTTGGTAACCCTCTAACTCTAGAATTTTGCATTATCATACTTGAGTATGTTGATAGTATCATCCCTTTTTTTATTCTTTCTATCTCTATTTCTTCGTAACTTCCATTTCTCGAAATCATTTGGCACAAAAGTAATATCATTACCAATATATAATTTTGCCAATTAACAGATATAAGGATTTCTTTTATCCACAAACTTGTCAAAATATCTATTACTACACCAGGTATTAATACATATTTTTTTCTAAATATCTTCTTTTTATTTACTATATATGCAATACATATGCAAGCAACTCTGATAATCCATGGATTTAATATTATTGAATGTCTTTGAATTCCATATATAGCCAAACTAAAAGCGTATATATATATTGTTGATGTTATAAAAGATTTAAAAAAAGAAACAAGATAGTTTTTTATATATTCGTATGAAATTTTATTTTTTCCAATTATTAACTTTAAAATCGAATTAACTATCAAATATATATATCCCCACAATATTGCCAAACCAACAGCTAAATACAATGTGAGAAAATTATTGTTATACATTAAGTAAAATCTGGCTGGATATAAGACTGCTAATAATATTAGCAATTTACAGTCTCCACCAGCAAATGATTTTGAAAAATATAGTACTAAACTTATTATTGATACTATTGCAAAATTTCCAAAAAACCATATAAGCATATTCTTTTCATATTTACTATAGTAAATTATGTCTACTATGACTACTAATATTGAAAAAACAACAATGTCTTTATTATATATCATTCCTTCTTTTATATCACTAAATGCCGTTCTATAAATCAGTAATATAAAAATAATTGCATAAAAAATCTCTACAACTTCCATCTAAATATTTTCTAGTCCAATCAAATAATTTTCAAATTCTCTTGCAGTTAATTTTTCATCATATTTACAATTAGAAAATATTAACCGCACCTTTTCACGTTTATATTGCACTCTAATGTCACCGTACTCTTTATATGCACAAATAGCCTTTTTTACATTCTTTTCAGAATATATATTATTTTTTAATTCTAATTTAATCATTTTCTTCAAACCAATCCTTTAATATTTCATCCGCTTCAAACTTAGGTTGATCTAAATATGTATCCTCACTATGTTCATTTCTCTCATCAACAATCACGCTCGTAGCCATTGATCTGGCATATAATAACTCTCTTATATTTTTAGTTTGCAAATACACTTCATGCCTTATGCTTTGTGTTAACATTTCACTTTCAAACTGGTCTTTATTAATCGTTACTTCATCTGTCTTTTCTTTAATAAAAACATAATAGTATTTTTCGTCCATGTCTAAATGTATGTATGCATATTCTAAATAATTATAGGAAGCCTTAAGCAATGCTGTCTTTGAATACAATTCCTGATTAAATCTCATACACCTGTACTCTTCATCAAAATTTATGCATTTATTTTCTTCAATGTTCTTTTTCAAGTTTTATCCCCTTCCCAATAAATAATCCGTTCTATAATATCATTTATTGTACCATACTGGTACCTCTGTAACAATAAATACTTATCTTTTTATTTAAGAAATTACTTTTTTATAGCAAAAATTTTAACTACAGACTTACCTAATTCAAATGGTTTTACTTTCCTTTCAGAATAACTTACGATTTCAAAATTTTTCAATAAATTTTTAATTAAATTATAATCGGGCAGTTCATATACATTATTTCCATGTGCACTTATAGTTTCAAAGCAAAAAAATCCTCCTATACTTAAAACTCTAATCATTTCTTTTATTAAAAATGGATTATAATAATGAATATCTATAATTCCTCCTGCTGAATCATTTGGAAACGGAAGTTTAGCCCAATTAAGATTCATACGTAGAACGCGTATATTTTTCAACTCCACTTCTCCGTAATCACTAATATTTTTTCCGCTACTAATATATTCCAAGCAGTCAACATCATTGTCTATAAATACTACCCTGTGATTATCTTTTACAAGATATCCTCCATTTCGACCGTAACCGCATGCTACATCTATAATTGGTTTATTTAATATATCTATTAATTTAATATTATCCATTAAAAATTGCGAAGGTGTTTGGTCTTTTGGCTTGACAAGCTTTAAATCATACATTTTATATCACCTTGTTTTATTATTATACTTTTTCAAATCATACTGTGTTCTTTTGATTTTTTACGTTTCTGATTTGTTTATTTTCTTATCTCGTCGAATTACCCATTCATTAAATTTATCATCGCTGCCATCATACCTTGATTTTTGAATAGCCATAGATATTTGAGCAATATCACTCCCAAAGTCGTCTATCCCTGAAATCACTTTTTGTCTACAATATTGTACTTTAAACATATCTGCTCCCGGTGATATAATTATTGGTTTTATCTTTATCAAATCATATAACTCCTGATAATCGTTTTTCATGCATAATAAAATCATTTCAAACTGCCGAATTCTATTTTCAAGATGATATATAAAAGAAGCCAATTTCTCAACGGTATAACCAACAACATCTTTAATGATTACAGGATTAACCTGAGGTACTATTTTTACAAATTCCTTAAATTCTTCGGGAATTCTTTTCACTGCGACCTCATCTTCAGCAACTAACATAGACTGTGGATTATGAAAAGTCCAGTTTCTAATATTAAAAAATTCATTTAATAACGCTCTTATATCTTCATTTAATTCATTTTTTAAATATCCACTTTTAAGTAATAATCCTCTAAGGTTCATATACGAAAACGAACTACTTTGATGATCAGCAATAAATTTCAATAATTCATGTTGTCTATGTAATATCTTATCATACACATTTTCATATTCTTTCGCTGGAATAACATCTTCTTCTGAATTAACTAGAAGTTCTATTGCTTCTTGATAATATTCTTTGTATTTTTCAAGATTAACTTCTACTGGTGTAATTAAAGAATTTAATGCTGAGCAAGCATGTTCGACATCATTAATTGAATACTTCTTATACTGTTTATTATCTTTTGACATAACCTAGCCTCCATTGTTTATATCTTGTCAATTACTTAACTAATTAATAAAAGGCACTTAATTCTGTAGCATAGCAAAATAGATATTTACCATTTACACAATTTTCTATTTTACACACAGTGCCATTAGTATTTTATCATGCCATACTCGTGTTATTATATTTCGCTCAACATTTATACAGCTTAATTCTACCATACCTAGAACTAAATTGATATTTCATTATTTTATCAATTACAAAATTTCAGTTCAAATTATTTAGAATATTTGTGTCCAATTGACATCTCCTCAAAGCAGATGCACCCGCCAATACAACATTTGAGATATAGAGGTTTTAGGATTCTTCCTAACAAGAATGTATTTGTATATGCAAATGCGTATCTTGCAATAGATCCGCCTCCATTTTCTTAATCTACTTTTGACAACCTGGATTTAATATTTTTCTTATTTTTTCCTATAACAAAAAGGGAACCATACTTTAAAAGTATGATTCCCTGATTATTTTTATCAAACCGTAATCGTTACGTTGATGTCTTCCCATTTACCCGCTTTTTTCATGTTTTTATCGAACTTTTTGTACTCTTTCAAGTAGTCCTTAGAAACTGTGAAATTGCCGATGTTTAGGGGCTTTTGACACCATAAACGATTATTTCCCACTTTCTGCGATAGCTGCCTGAGCTGCTGCTAATCTAGCAATAGGTACACGGAATGGTGAACATGATACATAATCAAGACCAATCTTATGGCAGAATTCTACTGAAGATGGATCTCCACCGTGTTCTCCACAGATACCTACGTGAAGGTTAGGGTTAACTGGCTTACCAAGTTTGATAGCCATTTCCATTAACTTACCAACACCAACCTGATCTAACTTAGCAAATGGATCGTTTTCGAAGATCTTAGCATCATAGTAAGCATCTAAGAACTTACCAGCATCATCTCTTGAGAATCCGTATGTCATCTGTGTTAAATCGTTTGTACCGAAGCAGAAGAAGTCAGCCTGCTTAGCGATTTCGTCAGCTGTAAGAGCTGCTCTAGGGATTTCGATCATTGTACCTACCTGGTATTCAAGTTTAACACCTGCTGCTGCGATTTCAGCATCAGCTGTAGCTACTACGATATCCTTAACATATTTTAATTCCTTAGAATCACATGATAATGGAATCATGATTTCAGGCTTAACTGTCCAATCGCTGTGCTTCTTCTGTACGTTGATAGCAGCACGAATAACAGCCTTAGTCTGCATCTTAGCGATTTCTGGATATGTTACAGCAAGACGAAGTCCTCTGTGTCCCATCATAGGGTTAAATTCATGTAATCCCTGGATAATACCCTTAATTTCTTCTACTGATTTGCCCTGAGCATCAGCAAGTTTCTTAATATCGTCTTCTTCAGTTGGAACGAATTCATGAAGAGGTGGATCTAAGAATCTGATTGTTACTGGACATCCTTCAAGAGCTTCATAAAGAGCTTCGAAGTCTCCCTGCTGATATGGAAGAATCTTTTCAAGTGCTTCTTCTCTTTCTTCAACAGTATCTGAACAAATCATTTCTCTAAATGCAGCGATTCTGTCTTCTTCGAAGAACATATGCTCTGTACGGCAAAGACCAATACCTTCTGCACCAAGTTCTCTAGCTTTCTTAGCATCAGCTGGAGTATCTGCATTAGTTCTAACTTTAAGTGTTCTGAACTTATCAGCCCATCCCATGATTCTTCCGAATTCACCAGCGATTGTTGCATCAACTGTAGGGATGATACCATCATAAATATTACCTGTAGAACCATCGATTGAGATAAAGTCTCCTTCATGGTATTCTTTTCCGGCTAATGTAAATTTCTTGTTTGCTTCATCCATAACGATGTCGCCACAACCAGATACACAACATGTACCCATACCACGGGCTACTACTGCAGCATGTGATGTCATACCACCACGAACTGTTAAGATACCCTGTGATGCCTTCATACCTGTGATATCTTCTGGAGATGTTTCAAGACGTACAAGTACAACCTTTTCTCCTCTTGCATTCCAAGTTTCAGCGTCTTCAGCTGTGAATACGATCTTACCACAAGCTGCTCCTGGAGATGCTCCAAGTGCCTTAGCAACTGGTGTAGCTGCCTTAAGAGCTGCTGCATCAAACTGTGGATGTAATAATGTATCTAAGTTTCTTGGATCGATCATAGCTACAGCTTCTTCTTCTGTTCTCATGCCTTCATCAACAAGGTCACAAGCGATCTTTAAAGCAGCCTGAGCTGTTCTCTTACCATTTCTTGTCTGTAACATGTAAAGCTTTCTGTTTTCAACAGTAAATTCCATATCCTGCATATCTCTGTAATGATCTTCAAGAGTCTTGCAAACCTTTACAAATTCTTCAAATGCTTCTGGGAATTCCTGTTCCATCTGAGCGATAGGCATTGGTGTTCTAACACCTGCAACTACGTCTTCACCCTGAGCATTCTTTAAGAATTCACCCATTAAGTGCTTTTCACCTGTAGCAGGATCTCTTGTAAATGCAACACCTGTACCACAATCATCACCCATATTACCGAATGCCATTGACTGTACGTTAACAGCTGTACCCCATGAATAAGGGATATCATTGTCACGACGGTATACGTTAGCACGTGGGTTGTCCCATGATCTAAATACGGCCTTGATAGCTCCCATTAACTGTTCCTTAGGATCATCTGGGAAATCTTCTCCGATTTTTTCTTTGTATTCAGCCTTGAACTGTGCTGCTAATTCCTTTAAGTCATCAGCTGTAAGTTCTACGTCCTGCTGAACACCTCTATCAGCTTTCATCTTGTCGATAAGTTCTTCAAAGTACTTCTTACCAACTTCCATAACTACATCAGAGTACATCTGGATGAATCTTCTATAGCAGTCCCAAGCCCAACGAGCATTTCCTGACTTAGCAGCAATTGCTTCAACTACTGTTTCGTTAAGACCAAGGTTAAGAATTGTATCCATCATACCTGGCATAGAAGCTCTAGCTCCTGAACGAACAGAAACAAGTAAAGGATTCTCTTTATCACCGAATTTCTTTCCTGTGATTTCTTCCATCTTTACGATGTATTCATTGATCTGACCCTGAATTTCTTCATTGATCTCTCTGCCATCCTCATAATACTGAGTACAAGCTTCTGTTGTAATTGTGAATCCCTGAGGTACTGGAAGTCCTAAGCCTGTCATTTCTGCAAGGTTAGCACCTTTACCACCAAGAAGTTCACGCATGTTAGCATTACCTTCGCTGAAAAGGTATACCCATTTGTTTGCCATCTGTTTTTTCCTCCTAAAACTGTATTTTATGTTATGAGTTGAAGGAATGGCTTTCCTATACACAACTCATATAATCGATTAATGATGAGACCAGCTAAGCAAAAACTGCTTAAATCATAGTTGATAATCAACTCCATAAAAAAAGACGCAATCTCACCTATGAAATAATTATAACATAGACAATCTCATAGTCAAGAAGAAATATGCCCTAAACTCTTTATATTTAAAGGGGTTTAGGGCATTTAAGAAAATTATTCCTGACTATTTTTTGTTATAAATGTTGTAATTGAATGAGCAGGTATTTCCGTATTTGTTCCCTGTCCATCAACAACCAAAGCTAATCTCTGCTTTCTGTTCAACTCATTTTGAACTACTGTAACAATATCTCCATTATGGTTTTTAAATGATACTGAATATAATCCCTTATCCACATCATTTCTACAGCAGATTCTCACTGCTCCCGGTTCAATATATCTTGAAAAATGTCCAATATAGTAATATGAACTGTTGTACATTATTTCTTTTGTATTCCTATCATACATTACCGGTGCTTCACAATAGTTTCCTACATAGTTAGGCCCACCGATTTCATTTAAAAGCAGATTCCAATCAATCCATGCTTCATTATAGTTATTGAAATCTTTTATAATATTTCTTCCATAGATTTCTCCATGTTTCCATGCACCGATTCCTGCCTTTGAACTTGTTCCGCCTGAATTATTCACTAATTCAACACAGCCCTCTGTAAATAATAAATGTTTCTCAGGAAATTTTTCATGAACCATTGTAAGAATTTCTGATTTATCTGAAACATACCAATGGAACGCTGCTCCCCAAACCTTTTCTCTAGCTCCCGGATATGCCATTGACTCATTTAATCTTCTAAACATTAAGTCTCTATTGTGGTCCCAAATAACAATTTTAACTTTGTCCTGAAATCCTCTTTTTTCTAATGCAGGATAAAGATAGTCAACTGCAAACTCCGCTTCTTCATCAGCCTCATACTTACATGATGCCCATTCCTGTTTCGCAGCCGGCTCATTCTGGATACTAATCATATCTATTTCTATGCCACGTTCTTTCATTCCCTCAATATACTTAACCATATATTCAGCCCATGTTGCATAGTTTTTCTTTAAAAGTCTGCCACCGTTATTAATATCTTTGTTGTCTTTCATAAAAGCCGGTGGACTCCATGGTGATGCCAATATTCCCAGACTGTGTCCTGCTGTTTCTTTTGCCCTTGTCAAAAAAGGTACAAGCCACTTGTCTTCCCTTGACATATCAAATGTTGATAACGCAAAATCACCTTCTTCAATGTATGTATATGGTTCCAACGAAAAGTCACATCCATGAATTGTTGTTCTTCCCAGATTATATGCCAATCCGTGTTCCTTATCAAAGTAAGCTTTCACGATTTCATCCTTTGATTTTTCATCTGCATTAGCCCAAGTATAAGCTGACGCTTCCGTAAAAGCCCCTCCAAATCCCAAAAGTTTCTGATAGCTTATGCTACTGTCAACAGACACTGTATTCATTCGGAAATTATAATATTTAAACAATTCCAAATCATCTAACTTGCGCCACGCCTGTTTTTCGTTTTTCGCTGTCTGGATAACTTTAACTACTGGTTTCATATTACACCTCGCCTTTTAATTATTTGAAACATAGTTTCATTTACGGCAACTGATTCAAGTTATTCCAAACCCTTCTCAATTCCTCTATAAATATTATATAATAGAAACGTTTTTATCCAAAGAGTTTTTGTGCTTTTTACTCTCTATTTAGGATTTTTTTCATTTATTTTTAAAATTCAGCAAAAAATCATTATTTAGACTTATTTTTGTCTAACATAATTAGTCTTTTTCATAACAAAAGGCCACCCTCTTAGGTAGCCTTTCTCTAAAAATTGTATTATTTTTATTAGAATTCAAATTTCTGTTCAAAGTATTCTTTCAAATCTTCAATCTTAATTCTTTCCTGTTCCATTGTGTCACGGTCACGTACTGTAACTGCTCCATCTTCTTCTGAATCAAAGTCATATGTTACACAGAATGGAGTTCCGATTTCATCCTGACGACGATATCTCTTTCCAATTGCTCCTCTGTTATCATATTCACAGTTATAATACTTGCTAAGTTCTGCAAATACCTTTTCAGCACCTTCATTTAATTTCTTTGACAAAGGCAATACACCAATCTTAACAGGTGCAAGTGCAGGATGAAAATGCAAAACTGTACGCATATCAGGTTTTTCTTCTGTTCCGATATTTTCTTCATCATAAGCTGCACATAAGAAAGCTAATGTTACACGGTCTGCACCAAGTGATGGTTCAATAACATATGGAACATATCTTTCATGCTTGTCATCATCAAAATATGTTAAATCCTGTTTTGAAAGTTCCTGATGCTGTGTAAGGTCATAATCTGTTCTGTCAGCAATACCCCAAAGTTCGCCCCATCCAAATGGGAATAAAAATTCAATATCAGTTGTTCCCTTTGAGTAGAAGCACAATTCTTCAGGTGAGTGATCACGAAGTCTCATTTCATCTTCTTTAATTCCAAGGCTTAATAACCAGTCTCGGCAGAAAGCTCTCCAATACTGGAACCATTCAAGGTCTGTTCCCGGTTCACAGAAGAACTCTAATTCCATCTGTTCAAATTCTCTTGTTCTGAATGTAAAGTTACCAGGTGTAATTTCATTTCTAAATGATTTACCAACCTGACCAATTCCGAAAGGAATCTTCTTTCTTGATGTTCTCTGAACATTCTTAAAGTTAACGAAAATTCCCTGCGCTGTTTCAGGTCTTAAGTATACTGTATTCTTAGCATCCTCAGTTACACCCTGGAATGTTTTAAACATAAGGTTAAATTCACGGATTTCTGTAAAGTTGTGCTTTCCACATGTAGGACATGCAATCTTGTGCTCCTCTATGTAATCAGCCATCTGTTCATGTGTCCAACCATCAACTGAACCTTCAGCTTCAATGCCATTATCAGCCATATAGTCTTCAATAATCTTGTCAGCTCTAAATCTTTCATGACACTCTTTACAGTCCATTAATGGATCTGAGAATCCGCCAAGATGTCCTGATGCTACCCAAGTCTGTGGATTCATTAAAATTGCACAGTCAACACCTACGTTATAAGGGTTTTCCTGAATAAATTTCTTCCACCATGCCTTTTTTACATTGTTCTTTAATTCAACACCTAAGTTACCATAATCCCAAGTGTTTGCAAGTCCACCGTAAATTTCTGAGCCCGGATATACAAATCCTCTGCTTTTTGCAAGTGCTACAATTTTTTCCATTGTCTTTTCCATGTCATTTCTTCCTTTTCTACTTTTTCTATTTTCTATTATGATTTTTCTTAATTTAACTTTTATTTTTTTATTTGTCAAATTATTTTATGCTAACCGGTAAAATATTTTCTAAAAAATATGATTATTCTTTAAGTTCATATACAACATAACTTAGTCCATCATCTGACTTTGCTGTAGTCACAATGCCATCATCATCAATCTTACAATTATCACTTGTATATAAAACATTGCCTTCTACCTGAACCTTATACTGTTCATCCACTATTAAAATATTACTATCCGTCATACTTTTAATAGTTTTAGCCTTGATTTTATCCTTTTTGCCTGGTTCAACAAAATTACCACTTATGTTGCAATCGTCATTAGAATCAATTGTTCCAATATAGAATTTGTCTTTTTCCACTCTATTATCATTTAACATATAATTAAGTAAATCATATGTTGTTGTAAAATCAAGAGACAATGTTGCAACCTTTTTTGACACACTAAAGCTATCAAGTGTAATTGCATCATCTACTGAAGCATCACTACTAGCATTGTATGCCTTAATTTCAGCCTCTATCTCCTTCTTTAATTCATCTTTATCATAATAATCCTTATCAAACGATTCGCTTACAGCATATGAAACCATACCGTCCTTCTGTATGTAGACAGCACTTTGACCTGATTCCAAATCAACATCACCAACAGTATGACCACAAGCCGTCAGCCCTAATGTCAAAACAACTGACATTAGCATTGCCATAATTCTCTTCATCTCTTAGTCTCCTATTTATTTCTCTAGTTAGTAATTCTATACGTTTAAGCAATTAATTTCAATATTAAATTTCCAGAAATTCTAAAGAATTAAACTTCCTATCTATATGTTTCTTTATATATTTGTTAATTATCCCCTTCATCTGTTCCAGTACTTTATCTGTCACGTCAAAGGAGAATAATCTTGTTATAGGTGATGTAACTATATATTGAAGTGCGTAAATTGTTGAATTGTCAATTATATTTTTCTCTGATACTTTTCCATGACAGTTGCTACATATCATTGTATTATTTTTTTCATCAAAGTAATCAAGATTCTCTTTTTCTCCGCAATTGCCACAAGTAAACACATTTGGATACTCACCATTTATAACAAGAATTCTTAATTCAAATATACATCTAATCAATTCTTTTTTTAGCATATTTTTGGATAATGCCTTCATAGACATATATAGTAGTTTGAGTGTTTCTCCTGCCTCAATGCCTTCCCTACCATAATAGTCCGCCAGTTCCAAAAAGTACATTCCCATATACATACTGTCAATGTCTTTCATGTCACTGCTAAAATAATCACTTATTTTCATTGATGTTACCGTATATGCATTTCTTCCTCTGTACAAGGTAAATTCACCAAAAGCCATTGGCTGGCTTCCTGCAAGAAACTGACTTGTTGTTTTTCTTGCACCTCTTGCAAAAGCTGTGATTTTACCAAATTCCTTTGTTAACAATACCAGTCTTTTGTCATATTCACTTATAGCCATGGTGGATATTACCATCCCAATTACTGTTACTGTTTCTATCATTTGCCTTTTCACCTTCTATTGCAGAAATAAATTTTTCGCAAGCCTGTCTTTTTCTCTCCTCAGAATACTTCAAATAATCTTCAATCTTTCCTGTTGCCCAAAAAGCACTAGAACTTCCCTGATATTCCATATTCCCTCCTAAGTACCAATTCTAAAACTAATTTCATTCAGTGCCATCCCCACCATTATGCAGACACCGTGGGCTAAGACCTTTTGACACTGTAATCCTATATAAAATTATATTTTATTTTCCATGTTTTATATGTCTATAATTAGGATTCTCCATAGAAATTTTTGTATACTTATTTAGGCTTGTAAGAATATATTGGAAATTATTTTTCTTCAATATATCCGTAATTCTTCATTAATAATTCGCTGTCTCTCCAGTCTTTTCTAACTTTTACCCATAACTGAAGATTAACTTTCATTTCCAACTGCTGCTCAATTTCATATCTGGCATTTGTACCGATTTTCTTAAGCATGCTGCCTTTTTTGCCAATTATTATTCCCTTATGTGAATCTCTTTCACAAACTATTGTTGCGTCAATATCCATAATTTCAGCATTTTTTCTCTGTTTCATTCTTTCTATTGTTACAGCAATTCCGTGAGGCACTTCTTCATTTAATGCGTGAAGAGCTTTTTCTCTTATTAATTCAGCTACAATCTGTCTCATTGGCTGGTCTGTAACTGTATCTTCATCATAGTACATAGGACCTTCCGGCAAATACTTAAATATTTCCTCAACAACTGTATCTGTGTTCTGACCTCTAAGAGCTGATGCAGGAATGATTTCATTAAAATCATATATTTTTCTATATGCATCAATAAAAGTCAAAATCTCTTCACGTTTAACTGTATCTGTTTTGTTAATTACAAGAATTACAGGTACATCAATGCCTTTAAGTTGTTCAGCAATATGCTGTTCCCCTGCACCGATAAAAGTGTCAGGTTCTACAAGCCATAATATAAGGTCAACTTCCTTTAATGTTTTTTCTGCCACATTAACCATATATTCCCCAAGCTTGTTTTTAGCTTTGTGGATTCCTGGTGTGTCAAGGAATACTATCTGACCTTCATCACATGTGTATACTGTCTGTATCTTATTTCTTGTAGTCTGTGGTTTCTTTGATGTTATTGCTATCTTCTGACCAATAATCTGATTCATTAATGTAGATTTTCCTACATTTGGTCTGCCTATAAGAGCTACAAATCCTGATTTAAATTTTTCTTTCATTATCTTATTGCATCCCCTGGATGCTCTCCTTTCTTTCGGTAAACAACTGATAATTCTCTTTAGTTCCAATATATCTGTCTGATATTTTTAGTTATAACTTTAAACTAATACTTTTTAAACTAATTCTACTATTTTTTCAAAAAGTTCTTTGTCCTGTTCTATTGCACTTGCACTACCTACTACGCAAATATTATTGTCTGCCATAGCTTCTCTTACCAAAGGTGCAAGCTCTCTAATGTTTTCAACATTGGTTGAAAGAATCTGCTCACGTTCTCTTTTTAATGTTTCATAATCTGTGTCTGTAATAAAACAGCTAAACTCTCTTCCACTTCTGTCTGCCGCATTAAGTGGTGTATCAATTCCGCTAATTGTTCCTATAATATATTTACGCATTTCTCTTTCATCTACATTAAAATTTTCAATAAAATCTGCTGCTTTTAAATATACCTGATTAGTTTTTCCAAGGTTTGGATCTCTATATGAAGTAAACATTACATCACCATTTCTTGTAAATGAAGCGTTACATCCATAAGCTCCACCTAATTCTCTAATGTTATTCCAAAGATATTTACTTCTCATAATATTTCCAAGAACCATAAAGCTTCCACTAAATACCTTGTCTTTATCCTTGTTGTAGTTACCTGTTCTTGCAACGTATTGAACCTGACCTGATGTTTTTATGGCTTCATTTTTCTTTTCAGGTTTAAACTGCCACAAATCCGTATTTCTTGGAACATTATAAACACTGTTCTTTAAGTCAATAACAAGCTTTTTCACAAGTTCATAACTTTCCTTATCTCCGGCATAATTCAAGTACATTTTCTGATTGCTGAACACATATTCAATTGTATCTTTTAAATTCTTTGCGAAATCTTCTTTCTTTTCTTCATAATTATCCAAAATGTCACTTAAGAACTGATAGAATGCAAGTCCTGTTGACTGTTCTTTTAAATAATATGATTTTGAATAATAAGACATTGCCCTAAGCATTGCAGCACTGTCACCTGTCTTTATTATTGAAGATTTCACTCTTGATTTTAATTCTTCAAGAATTTCTTTTAAACGCTTATAGTCATCAAACTTAGTTTCCAAAACAACTTCTTTAATCAAATCAAAAGTCTTTGGAATCTTGTCATAAAGCATCTTTGCGTGAACCTCGCCTGTAAGCATTGGTTCTCCTGTTTTCTTATTAACATAAATTCCTGAATCAAAAGCAAAACCGCCTAAATCCAAATCAATTTCAGTATTAAGTTCTGTATAAGAATGCTTTTCAGTATCCATATAACTTAACACAGGTTTCAAAAGTCCCATATAACTTTGATATTTTTCAGGCAAATCTGTACAGTCGAATACTATGTCAAGGTATCCTATTCCATTAGTAAACAGGTCGTTGTAAAGCATTGTTATGCCTTCTTTAGTTTCCGGTTGTCCAATGATTTTTCGTGGTTCTTTTCCTATATCTTCGATTTCAAGTAAAGGAATTTTTGCTAAATCTTCAGGTGATGAAGATGTTGTCTGATATTCTTTTAGTTCCTTTGTTTCTCTTATTATATTTTCAATTTCTTCGTCTGTCATTGTACCTTTCTTAGCTTCCAATGAATCTTTTAACTGCTGTTCTTTCTTTTCAGTCAATCCTTTTTCAGGTATTAATATTACCACTGATTTGTGAGTATTTTTTATAAAATATTCTGTGATTAATTTTTCAAAATAATCTGTATCAATCATCTTTCTAAGTTTTTCAAAAACCTTGTTTGTTTCTAATAAAACAAAAGGATTGCTGTCATCATATAACCAGCTTGAAAGCATATTTATTCCAAAGATTAATCCCTTTGGTATTCTGCCAAAATCTGATTCTCTCACTTTAAATTCAAGGCTGTTTAATCCTGCCAAAAGTGCCTTTTTATCAAGACCTTCCTTTGCCAATTTTTCAAGTGTTTCATTTATTATTGTAATAAATTTTTCTTTGTCCGATTCATTGGCATATTTTGCAACAATGCTGTACATAGGCTGGCAAATATCGTCCTCATACTGACTATAAACATCTTTCCCAATTTTTGCATCAACTAAAGTCTGCTTAAGAAAAGCTCCGGGCATTTCCATAAGAACGTATTCCAAAACCTGAATTGCAGTATTTAATTCTACATCACTGCTATCGCCAATTACATAATTAACTGTAAGAACTGTGTTGTCTTCCAATGATTCACTGTCTGTAATTGCATAAGCCACTTTTTCTTCCTTTAACTGTGAAAAAGCAGGCTGTTTCTTTACTTCTGAATCAATTTTCAACATATCATACTTGCCAAGATATTCCTTGTCAATCCACTGAAGCCTTTCAACCATATCCATATCTCCATAAAGATAAATGTAGCTGTTAGACGGATGATAGTATTTTCTATGAAAATCCAAATATTCTTCATATGATAATTCCGGTATATTGTCAGGATTTCCGCCTGACTCATAACTGTAAGATGTGTCCGGATACAATGAATGTAATGTTGCTCTATCCATTACGCCGTCCACTGATGAATAAACGCCTTTCATTTCATTGTATACAACTCCGTTATAAGTTAATTCTCCATCCTTGTTTTCAAGTTCGTAATGCCATCCCTCCTGAAGAAAAATCTTCTTTTCATCATATATATTAGGATTAAAAACTGCATCCATATACGTTTCCATAAGATTCTTAAAATCCTTGTCATTATAACTTGCCACAGGATAAATTGTCTTATCCGGATATGTCATTGCATTTAAAAATGTGTTAAGTGACCCCTTAACTAATTCCATAAAAGGATCCTTAACAGGATACTTCTTCGAGCCACAAAGTACTGTATGCTCGATAATGTGCGGAACTCCCGTATCATTATTAACAGGTGTTCTAAATCCTATATTAAATACCTTGTTATCATCATCATTAGCCAGAAGTACTATTCTTGCTCCTGTTTTCTTATGTTTCAGAAACCATCCTTCTGAATCAACTTCTTCTATATTTTTATGAAGAATCACTTCATATTCTTTTAAATTGCTTATCTGCTCATTTAAATTCTTTGCCTCTAAAGTCATTGCTTCCTCCAAAATTAAATCTAATACATTATATACTAACATATTTTGGTTCTTCTATCTAGATTTATACCTATATTGTTTAGTTGCAGATTTATACCTATATTGTTTAGCTATCGCAAATACCAAGTCTAATAGCATATAACACAAAAGGTGCATAGCATAAAGCCACGCACCCTTTGGTTGTTTGAAATATATATTTATTATTCTAATTTTTAAAACAAATATCTGACCACTGACACTTACCACAAGTTTCTCTCATCTTACCTGAGTCTATAATGTTCTCTCTTATGGCTTTGGTAATACTTGACCATTTGGCACTGTTTCCTACAGTTTCAATTACTTTGTCATACACTCTCTTGTCATGTTGTCTTACAGAATCTTCATTCTCACATGCCCTACCCATATTATGTGGGCAATTCTTACATACATCATCTGTTCCTTCAACAATCTCAACCTGAGGATCTTCTTTTTCAAGTTTTTCTTTTATTGCTGCCATAGATGCGACAAATCCATCGCTGTATCCCTTGCCCTCAAAGAACTGCATACACAACATATGATGTGGTCTAATTAAGTATTTTGACATATTTCTTCATCCTATTAACAATAATTGTTGCTACTAATATTTTAACTAAATCAGGAATAATAAATGGTATTACACAGTATCCTAATGCCACTGTCAATGAAGTCTTCATTACAAACATAAACTGAATTGTTCCAATAACAAAACATACAACATCACCTAAAATCATAGCTACAACTGTAGCTCCAAGTTTTAACCATGTAGAACTCTTTTCGAAGAAATGAGTGATTATGCCAATAATAAGTGCAGTAAAAATAAATCCTGTTATGTAACCACCTGTTGTTCCAACAATAACTCCCGGTCCGCCTGCACCACAAAATACAGGTACACCAATAATACCAAGCAAAATATAAACTATAACTGCTAATGTTCCTCTCTTAGTTCCAAGTATGCCTGCTGTTACAAAAACACCAAATGTCTGTAATGTAAATGGTACAGGTCCTACTGAAATCTGTATAAATGAACATACAGTTATTATTGCTACAAATACAGCTATAAGAACCATATCCTGAACAGTTAAAAATTTCTTATTATTCATTTTTTATAAAAGGCATCAATTGAGTAATTAAATTTATGCCTATGTCCCTTCTAAATATTCTCTGAATATGCGCACTCCAACGTCACCATTGTAAGACAACGTTTTTTAATTGTCAACCCATTTTATTTTTTAGCTAACATTTTATTATTCATTCACTTTGTTTTGTTGAATAAACATATTTTTGATGTTATACTTTTTTATGTCATATTTTTGACATTATATTTTCATTGCATAAAATAAATTTTGTTATGTACTTCTATTGCATAACTCTTTATTGCATAATCATACTAATTAAGAAAGGTTTCTGTTACCATGAGCATAAAAGACGAAGTTTTAAAACAGCTTGAAGAAAATAAAGGTGAATACATTTCAGGAGGTCAGCTTGCAACTAATCTTAACGTAAGCCGTAACTCTATCTGGAAAGCCATTAAAACTCTTGAAAAAGACGGCTATTCAATAAATGCAATTCCTAACAAAGGATATTGCTTAGAGCCTGACAATGACATTCTTTCACCACAAAGCATTGAACAATATTTAAATTATCCACTTGATTTGTCTGTATATAAAACCATTACATCTACCAATACAGTTTTAAAAGAAAAAGCCGAACAGAGTGCGCCACACGGCACAGTCCTTATCGCCACAGAACAGACACTTGGCAGAGGACGAATGGGTAAGAAATTCTACTCTCCATCAAACACAGGCCTGTACATTAGCATATTAGTAAGACCTGATATTCCTGCTGATCAGGCTTTATTCTTAACAACTTCTGCTGCTGTAGCAACAGCCAAAGCCATTGAAGATGTTTCTAACAAAAAAGCTGACATTAAATGGGTTAATGACATTTATATTGAAGGTAAAAAAGTTTGTGGCATTCTTACCGAAGCTGCCTTTAATATTGAAACATCAAAGTTGGATTATGCCATAGTAGGAATTGGCATTAACGTATGCCCACCTGAAGGCGGTTTTCCTGAAGATATTTCAGAAATTGCAACTGCTATTTTTGAAAAAAGCAGTGATGCCGTAAATAAGCGAAGCATACTTGTTGGTCACCTTTTAAACTATTTTATGGAATACTATGAATCCTTTGACAAAAGAGCTTATCTTGACGAATATATTAGCCGTTCAATGATAATTGGGCAACCTATCAGCGTACTTTCTAACGGAACTTCAAGAAATGCACTGGCTCTTGAAATAGACAAGGAATGCCATCTTAAAGTTCGTTATGAAGACGGTTCTGAAGAATGGCTAAACTCCGGCGAAGTCAGCACTAAAATTCAAAAATAATATAATACTATAGATTATAAGTTAAATTGTCTTATTCCACCTGTGCCTGCACAATGGTGGGATAATGACTTTAGGACACATCTGATTTTTATTCAGCTATTGCTGACTTTCTAACTGTTATTTCTCCATTTTTTCCATTTACATATTTAAATTTTTCAGTTACTGCAACAGACAAAAGTCCCTCTTTATAGTCTGCATCATATACTTCAACGGTAACATCTCCCTTGCCTTTCATGTTAACACTTAACAACTGAATAAAATATGCTACCATTTCCTTATCAGACAATATAGTCGACTGATTTTCAATCTGACTGTCTGAAACTGTTTTCTTAATTGATGCAGAAACTGCTCTGTTTAATTCGTCTGTTCTTAAGTCCTTACTTTCCACAGATACTATTGTCATTGCAGCTATGAAAATTATAACTATGGTTCCCACAATAATTATTATCTGTTTCATACACTACCATTCCTTTGTAATATTTTTATTAAGACTATTGGTTATTCTATAGCCTTTTCCTTTTACAGTCTTTCTTATCTGCTCAATTTCATCACTTGTATACGCAACTTTGAGCATTGGATTTGAATCTTTTAACGCATTAGTTAACCTTGTATTCAAATTCTCATTTCGCTTTTTATTCCATTTTGAAGTATCTGATAATGTATAAAGATATTTACTACTTATAAATCTTACAGAACCAATGGCTGTTTCATTATCTAATACATAAATTTTAAACGTTGCTGTTGCATTTACACTTGCTGTTTCTGTTTCAGTGTATATCTTTATTTTATATACACTAACCTTTGACGTATTAATGTACTTTTCAGGAACAAGATTTGATCCCGTCGCTAATAAATTGTTGTCTTTGTCATCACCTTTACTACCACTGTCACTTTTATTGCTACTGTTATTGTTTTTACTATCACTTTTATTGTCAGTACTATCGCTCTTGTTACTGCTGCTGTCACTTTTATTACTAACACTATCGCTCTTATTACTGCTGCTATCATTTTTATCGTTAGTACTATCGCTATTATTACTGTTACTATCGTTCTTATCGTCACTACTATCATTATTGACAAGATTATCACTGGTTCGGGTTATTTCTATTATTCTAACATAATACTCATTTCCGTTATCAACATCGTCAGTTACTGTAACTTTTTTCAGCAATTCTTCTCTATTTATAACTATGCCTTGTCCTTTAAAATAATATCTGTCCTTAGCATTTATATATATTTCCTTAGGTGGACGTTTCTTCCACTGAGCATATAGAACTCTTGATTCATTGGCATAAAAATAAGCTCCCGCTGAAATTCTTGTTCCTCTTCCATCTTTTGAGTAATTCCAATGTTTTTTAGTATCAATTATATATTTTTCTCTTTCAGGACCTTCACTGCTTAATTTAATATTTTCATTCCAAAATTTTACTTGATCTGAAGGCATATTTTTAACTTCATCAGTTGTATTTGAATCATATTTTATTAAGTATTTTTCACTTATAATAATCCAATTTTTCCCGATACCTGAAACATTTTCTCCCGTTCTTAGCAATTGTTGCGAACTTATTCCAACACAACTATATTTCTTTTGCACTTTTTTTCCTTCATATTCATCACTGGAAGTTCCTTTATAATACAGTTCTTTCTCGCCTGTTCCATTTTCATAATTTATGTATACTAATTTTGTTCCATTACTTTTGTCTTCCGATTCTATTTTTGCAATACTTGAATAATATTTATAAAGTTCACCTGTTACTTCTATATATTTTCCTTTAGGCAGGTAAACTACATTATTTTCAGCTATTCTTGCCGATTCATTAATTTTAAGCTGACCATTTACATATATTCCCGTTCCTGTAATACTGTCTAAGGTTTTATTGTCAGAAATTGTTCCCATATCATATTTTAACGTACCTTCTTCTGTTATATGGATTCCTGCTCCCCTGTCACCTGTAAAATTATGTTCTATTGAACAGTTTGATACATAAACCTTTCCATGGACAGATATGCCTCCACCATATTTATGACAAGTATTGGATGTAATCTGGCTGTTTTGAATAATTACATATTCTGTTCCTGTTCCCTGTATATTGTTTGGTGTCCAAATTCCACCACCTGACTCTGTACAAGTATTATTACTAATAATCATATCTGACATATAAAGTTTTGACTGACCATTTTCTCCTGCTTCTCCACAGGCAATGCCTCCACCATGCTTACATGAAGTATTATTTGTTATTGTTCCTCTTATAAATGTTGTTATTCCACCTGCATCTGAACCTGTTCCTCCGTTGCATCTTACTCCACCTCCGCTTCCTCCTGAAGTATTTTCAAATATTTCAGGTCCCGATGTTGACCTTCCTATAACAAGCGTCGCTCCATATCCTGAGAAAACTGCTCCAGCACTTTCACCTGATTTGTTATTATGTATCTTCCCTGAATAAATAACACACGAACTATCCGCATCTTTTGAAAAAATCGCTCCACCTTCTTCTAACGCTTCGCAATTCCAAATTTCCGAATCTTCTATACTTAGTGTTCCTTTTTGTGAATTATGTATTGCCCCACCTTCGGTTACAGATACACAATCATGTATTTTTGTATCTCCATATACTTTTAAAGTTCCTTTTATATTTTTAATTGCTCCACCATTGTATCCTTTACATCTGCCAATTTCACAATTAATCTGCGTATCTCCATATGTCATAATTGGAGCTCCGGATTTTTTTTCGTTGTTAAATGTGTTTATCAAACGTGCAAATCTTTCTATATAAAGCCGTCCGCCTGGTCCTACATTTATCCAGCCTGACATATTTGCATTTCCTAAATCCTTCCAACTTCCATCTAATGTAAGCATATTTCCACCTAATCCAAATATTACATATGAAGTATTTAATATTCTAAAACAATACCCCGGATTACTTTGATCATTAATGGAATCTTTTAAAGATGTACTACGTTTAATTGTTTTATCACCGTTTGTTGCATTTATAACAAAATAACCAGTTCTAACAGTTATTGTTTTCTTAATTTTTATATTAGATTTTAATGATATGTATACCCAATCGTTACTTCCTTTCTTATCAAGAATTTTTGTTAGTTCGCCTGCATTTGACACTATGTAAGGATTACCCCTTGTGCCATCTCCCGTATATCCAAAGGCAACTCCACAGTAAAATAAACATATTATTGACGTTATGATTAATACTTTAATTTTATCTCGCATATCCTTCTATCACCGCCTGTTTTTTATTATCTTTGTTAAACATATTAAGAATTGGAAAGGTTACATTATAAGATAAAACAACAAGCTTACTTGGGTTGTCATTATACATTGTTACATCCTTTACTGATAATTGATAACCTTTGTTTTCCGCCTCGTTAATGCATTCTCTTATAACATCTTCGTTACAATAACTATCCTCAATTCTGTTAACTACCACGTTGTAATAATCTCTTGCGTCAGCCACCTGATTTCCACTGGTAATCATAGATGATAATAACAGACATCCTAATGTAATGGTTATTGCCATAGCAAATAATTCTATTGCCAATCTCATATATTCCCCCTCTTTCTTATCTCTATTCCACTATAATATTTATGTACTTAGTACATGCCAGATTAAAATATGATATTACTGTACATCTTAATCTGTACACGCCCTTTTGGTTAACATCTACCTTTCCATATACTTTCACTTTATCGGTTATATTGCCTCCTCTGTAATCTCTCGCCCTTATGTAGTCCATATAATTAAAAGTGGTATCTCCATAATCTGCATATATAACCTCATCTGCTATTATTGTGGGATATTTGTATTCATTCTTTTCTATCTGATAACTGTTGTTCCTGCTAAGTTCTTTTTTGTAATCCGGAACTATATTAACAATGCCTCTGCTTATCACCGCTGTTATGGTCACTACCATAACCAGCCCTATTAATCCGTATATAATACTTTCTCCATGTTCTTCTAAAAATACTTCCACTACTATCCCCCTATTATTTTTGAAATCTCGTAAGCGTCCATATTTCCAACAGCTAAGATTACTGTCATTATTGTTCCTAATAATGCTATGGTTACTATTCCGCTTACAATAACTCCACCATGTTCTGATATAAACTGTTCCATAATATCCCCCTTGTTTTTTTCTCATAAAACCCGTCTGCTATTTTGATTAATATATACTTATTAAACGGTTACCGATACAAATATTCCATAAAATCCCATTATTAATAGTACAAATATTATTCCGTATACCAGACACTGTCCTGCCTCTGATAATAATTCTTTCATTTCACCACCTCCGAAATTGAAGATGTAAACACTAAAATCATTAACAACATATCAACTATAATCTTTAATACTCCAAGAAACATTGGTATAACTGAATACATTGCCGCTATTCCGATTCGGTCTTTGTTTTTCATTTCTTCTGTCTGACCTGACAGCTTATTATTTCTATCTATTATTGCACCTATCTGCTTAGTTGACTGCTCTCTGCCCAATTCGTTTATTGAATAAAACATCTTTACTGATGATTTCACATCCGGTAAGTCAAACTCTTTTAAAACATTATCATATGGCTCAATTCCAACAGGATATCGTTCAAAATCAATCAATAATTTTCTCACCGGTCGTTTTAATATAAATGGTGTATCCTCATATGATCCTTCTATTGCTGACTGAACTGTATCATTTTGAAGATTAATAGCCACATCTCTTATCCAATCAGGAAAAATCTTGTATATTTCACGTTCCAGTCTTTTCTTTGCTTTTTTGTAATTTATTCTTTCCATAAAACTTAAATCTGATATATTATTGTACCCTTTTTCTACTAAGGCATAGTATTTTATAACCATATTGTCGGGCAAAGCCCTTTCTTCTTTTAACCAGTCAAAATTTAATCGTTTAGTTATTGCAAGATAAGTAAATATCATTGCCATTATTAATATCATTGAACATACCTGATATAATCCATGCTCGGTAAACTTGTAATCCTTAGGTATCAAATATGCCATAAATCCACAGGTTATCAGTGTTGATGCAATGGATATTAAAACATTTCGTCTTGTTCTATCCACATTTCTTATAAATGTTAAAGTCCTGTCACTCCAATTTTTTATATCCTCCAACAAAATATCTATATACGTTTCATAATTTCCACCATAATTTTCTATTTTTATAATAAATTTATGTAATGATTTAATTCTTCCACAGTTGTATTCTTTCTCAATTATTGCCAATGCGTCCTCATAAATATTCGCTGACTTGTTAGAATCAATATTTACTATTGCTTCCTCAATTACTTCTCTCATCTCTATGGAACTTACTTTTTGGGCATCTAATAATGCCATTCTAATCTTTGGTTGTTTCTTAAAAGAGTAAATCATTTGTTCCATATACAAAACTACATCATTATACTTGGCTAAATATTGCTTCTTTATTCTGTCCTGCTTCTCTAAAAAAACATTACATACTACTATTGTCAGAACACATATCAGCCCCGGTATAAGTTTAAGTCTGTACGCTAAACATATGACTGCCACCACGCTAACTCTCTTTAATAAATTTTTTATATTTTTCATTCTTCATTCTCCTTTAAAAAAGGATTCTTAATTCCCGCTAATTCAAATTTTCTCTTTATATCAAGAGGCAAATCTTTAGTTAATATCTTTCCATCCTCATATATCATTGTCTTTCCATTCTTCTCATCCTCTCTCGAAAGACAAATAACCTGTGCCACCTTTCTTTTTATCTTTTCTCCTTCTTTTACAACAGACCGTATCTGTACTCCAATGTCAATAAAAGAATACACATCATTTTCGTTAATTGTCTGTCCCATATTTCTTAAACGATCAGGGAGTTTGCTAACATCATCAAGATGCACTGTGGTCAGGCAATGTACGCCTGCAGAAATATTTTCCATTAGGAACCGGACCTCTTCGCCTCTTGCTTCTGCTAGCAAAACCCACGTAGGTAACTGTCTCTTACTTGCCTTTAATGCTTCTGAATATCCAAATGTATCGCTTATTTTAATTTCAACGCAATCTTTGCCTGGATTAATTGCTGAATATCTTAGTTCAAGGTTATCTTCTATGGTATATACTCTTTCATACGCTGGAATAAACTGGGTTAAATACTTTACATATTCTGTTTTTCCTACCCCCGGTAATCCCCCCACTACTACTGTACAATGAGCTCGTATGGCATTCTCTATAAAAGTATCTATATCCGCATTACAGTAATCATCTTTAACGATGCTGTCCCTGTTAATTCTTCTTACTGCTGGTGTCTTTCTGATACTTATGCTAATCCCCGTGTTAGTTACTGAGTCATGCAAAATTGATATTCTTAAATTATCCGTTTCTGCCTCAAGTAATGGGTTATTCTTATTAAACTGTACGTTCATTAAATTGCTTATTCTTGTATAAAACTGCTGAATAAAATTATCGTCTAATGTAAAGCCTTTAATTTTATACCTTCCCTTATTTAAATCATTAACCCATAATCCCTGACTCCAATTTATATCCGTAATATTCTCATCCAAAATAAATTTTAAAAGATTTCCAAAAGCCTTATCCGGCAATGAAAGTTTCCTCATTCCTACTTCCCCCATCGTCTAATTAATCAATTATAAACACATCCAAATGTATACCTACCTACTTTCCTGCGGTAGGAATCTTTCCTGCAATGCTGTCAAATGTAACAGAAGTTGTGTAGCTTCCAACTACATCCTGTACTGCCTTGCTAATAACCGGGCCAATTGCATATGCAACGCCTACTAAAAGTAAAATACAAACTGCTATAAAAACAGTCTTACCATGTTCCTGCAAAAAAACGTCCATTATATTTCTCCTTTCTTAACTTATTCCTAAGAACAAACATAAAATAAACAAATGAATTTATGACTGTCTAAGATAATACGACTTTTACGAAAATGTCACTTATACTGACTTCATCTATTCATATATTACGTTGTGTTCTTTTGGTAAATCGATATTAGCACCTCGCTTTTTCATTGTCAACACTTTATTTATACTTTATTACATTTTGTTGTTAGCTGTTTATGTGATGTTTTTGTAAAAATTAAGTTTTTATGCAGTAAATCAAAGAAAAACTTTCCCAAAAAAGTTGCAAAATGTCACATGCCTTTTTCAACTTTTTTATCCAAACTTGGCTTGCAATTCTCAACCGGATTTTAATTAATGAAATTTTCAAAGAATTTTCTTATTAAGTCCCAAAAAAAGACAGCCATAGCATATCAAGCTACAAACTGCCTTTCATTTATTTTTAATAATCTTTACCTTTTCAATTTTTTTAATTTCTGTTAATTATTTTATAACCATTCTATAAATTTTAATTTTCCCGAACAACTATTATATTTTCACATTCCATATAGCCTTCAGGTTTGCTTTCTGTTATTATTGTTGCTCTGCCAAACTGCTGGAATGTTACCGGGCTTATTTTGTCAAATTTTGACTGATCAGCCAAAACATAGCATTCTTTACACTGCTCCATTGCCTTATTTTTTACAAGTGCTTCACTTGTATCAGGAGTTGTAAAACCTGCTTTTTTCGTTAAACCATTTGTTCCAAAAAAACCTTTTGTAAAATGAAATTTTTTAAGAGATGCTGCTGCATATCCTCCAACAAGAGCTTCTGTTGAACCTTTTAATTCTCCCTCAATAAGAATAACTTTGTTTCCCTGCAACGCAAGTTTTTTTGCGTGAGTTACTGCATTAGTTACAAAAACAGATTTGCTGTTTTTTAAGTAACCTAACATATAGCCTGTTGTTGTTCCTGCATCTATATATACAAAGTCTCCCTGTTCAACCAGACTTGCAGCATATTCTGCAATCATATATTTCTCTTCCTTGTTCTGCTCAACTCTCTGTTCCACAGACGGTTCTTCCGTAATTACATCTTCCTCCAGGGCAACTGCACCACCGAAAACCTTTGTCAACTTTCCTGCATTATGCAATGCAATTATGTCACGTCTGATAGTTGATTCTGACGCATTAAGTACTTCTTTTGCTTCAGTTACTGTAATGCTCTTTTTCTCATTAACCAACTCTAATAATAATCTATGCCTTTGTTCTGTTAACATTTTTCCTCCGTGATGGATAAATAATCCACAAAAGCAGTGCCCAAGGTTAATTTTGAGCACTGCAAATATTTTTAATTTAAGCTACTTTTTTCTTTAATGCTCCAAGTAATACTGCTGAAACGATTGTGCCTGCAACTAATGCTACAAAGTACATTAATCCGTTTCCAACTACAGGGAACACGAAGATTCCACCGTGAGGTGCCATCAATGTACAATTAAATACCATTGATAATGCTCCTGCTAAGCCTGAACCGATAATACATGCAGGTAATACATGTAATGGATCTGATGCTGCAAAAGGAATTGCACCTTCTGTAATGAATGCAAGTCCCATAATAAAGTTTGTTGGTCCTGCTTCTCTTTCTTCTTTTGTAAATTTATCTTTAAATAATAATGTTGCAAGTGCGATTGCGCAAGGTGGAACCATACCACCAATCATAACTGTTGCCATAATGTCGTAGTTGCCTGCTGCAATCTGTGCAACACCGAAAACGTATGCTGCCTTGTTGAATGGGCCACCCATGTCGATTGACATCATTCCACCTAAAATCAAACCAAGTAATATCTTACTTGAACCTGCCATTCCTTCAAGTCCACTGTTAACTCCTGTATTAATTCCACCCATAATAGGTTCAACTACATAAGTCATAAATATTCCGATAATCAAAATACCAACTACAGGATAAATAAGTACCGGTGCGATTTTTTCAAGTGCGTCAGGAAGCTTATCGCATAATTTTCTTAAACCGATTATTAAATAACCTGCAACGAAACCTGCAACTAATGCTCCAAGGAAACCTGACTTACCGTTTGCTGCAATCATACCACCTACAAAACCAACTGCAAGTGCCGGTCTGTCTGCTATTGCCATTGCTATATAACCTGCAAGAACAGGAAGCATAAAGCCAAATGCTGTACCACCAATGCTCTTAAACATTGCTGCCATAGGTGTAATTGTACCAAAATTAATTCTCTGATCAGCAGGAAGTGAATTAATATCAACATTTAAACCATCAATAAGAAATGCTATTGCAATAAGTATACCACCGCCAACTACGAATGGGAGCATGTGTGATACACCATTCATAAGCTGTGTATAAATCTGATGTCCGATACCTTTGCCGGATTTACTAACTTCTGTATTAATGCTACTTTCAGAGCCTGATTTGTAAATAGGTGCATCGCCTGCAATTGCTCTGTCTATAAGCTGGTCTGCCTTACTGATTCCATCTGAAACCTGACATTCAATAACTTTCTTTCCGGCAAATCTGTCCATTGGAACCTTAGCATCTGCTGCAACTATAATACAATCTGCCTCTTCAATTTCTTTAGCTGTAAGAACATTCTTAGCTCCACCTGAACCTCTTGTTTCAACTTTTATAAAGCACCCCTTAGCCTTAGCTGCTGTTTCAAGACCTTCTGCTGCCATGTATGTGTGGGCAATTCCTGTAGGACATGATGTAACTGCCAAAATTTTTGTTGAATTTTCTTTTGCTTCACATGTGTCTGCCAATCTTTCATCAATACTCTTCTTTTCATCATCGGCCTGATCAATAATTTCCAGAAATTCTTCAACGCTTCCTGCACTTCTTAATGAGTCTGAGAAATTCTGGTCCATCATCATAACCGATAACTTACTTAAAACACTTAAATGCACATTATCTTCTGTGTTAGGTGCTGCAATTAAGAAAAGTAATGTTACCGGTGCATCATCTAATGCCTCAAAGTCAACTCCATTCTTAACTACCATTGCTGCAAGTCCCGGCTTGTCAACTGCATCACATTTTCCGTGAGGAATACCAATTCCAAGTCCTATACCTGTTGTACTTTCTTCCTCTCTTGCATAAACCTGCTTACGATAAGCTTCCTTGTCATTAATTTTCCCACTAGCACACATTAAATCAACTAACTGATCTAAGGCTTCACTTTTTGTCTTAGGTGTAGCTGTAAGGGAAATACTTCTTGGGTCAAGTAGATCTGTAATTCTCATAATAGCCTCCATTTCCGTAATTAGTTTTTTAATTACATTAAATTTTTATTTTAATCTTTAATAAAATTCTATTTTTAATTATTTGCCAACAACCTGATTGTAAACATTTATAATTTCTTCTTTTGTTGCAAGATTTTCTGAAAAAGCGCTTGCACTTCCTGATGCAACCCCCATATGGAAAGCATATTCGTAATCCTGTTTTTCGATCCAACCTGCCACAAAACCTGCAACCATTGAATCTCCTGCGCCTACGCCATTAATAAGTTTTCCTTTTGGTGCAGGTGCATCAAATACCTGACCATCTTCTGCAATAAGAACTGCCCCTTCTCCTGCCATAGAAACAAGAACGTTTCTGGCTCCTTTTTCCTGAAGCTTTCTTCCATAAGGAATAACTTCTTCTCTTGTTGTAAGCTTAACATCAAATATTTCGCCTAATTCGTGATTGTTAGGTTTAATGAGAAATGGATGGTACTCTAAAACATTTAAAAGTAAATCCTTTGTTGCATCAACAACAATCATCACTCCTCTGTCTTTTAAATCTGCCATTATGTCTCTATAAATATTGTCGCTCATAGATGAAGGAATACTTCCTGCAAGAACAAGTACATCTCCTTCTTTAAGCTGATTAAGCTTGTCCATTAACTTGTTAACCTTTTCTTCACTAATATCAGGTCCTGCTCCGTTAATCTCTGTTCCGTCAATAGATTTAAGTTTAAGATTAATTCTTGAAATTCCATTTTCAATAGAAATAAAATCAGATTTAATTCCCATGTCATTTAATCTCTTAACGATTTCATTTCCCGTAAAACCTGCCACAAAACCAAGGGCTGTACTTTCAAATCCTAAGTTCTTTAAAACTGTTGATACGTTAGTTCCTTTACCTCCCGGTAAAATTAATTCAGAACTTGTACGATTGGTAAGTCCTAATTTAAAATCATCTACCGACACAATGTAATCAAGTGATGGATTAAATGTTACTGTATAAATCATTTAATGTTCCTCCTTGTATGATATTTTGTATGTTATTTTCTGTAATAGTTCTTTCTGTTGTTGATATAATTTTATCTTCAAAATCATTCAAAGTCAATCATTATCATTCATTTTATTTAAGAAGTTTATGACGGATTTTCACTTAGTTAGTGCAATTTTCTAATTTTCGCTTATTTTATAATACAAAATTAGGAGTCGCATAAATTGCAACTCCCGCTTTTATTATAAACATATTTTATTCTATTATTCCTGTTGATATTGACCATGGTTTTAAATCAACCTTTACACATTCATTGTTCATGCGTAAATATACCGGAATATCATTATCTGTCTGATTAAATAAAACAATTACGATTTATGAATTTTCAGTCTTCTTCTTTTGCTGTTTTGCAACTATTTTCATTAAAATATTTGAAGGCAATAATTTTTGTCCCATAACTGCAAGCTTCATTTTAAGTGATGGCACTATAATTACCTGCTTCTTTTTCATTCCGTGAATTGCTTCTTTTACACAAAATCTTGGTGTAATTCCTCTTAAAGCAAAAATTACATCTGCATTTTCATTAAATTCCGTATCAACCGGTCCCGGACAAAGTGCCCCAACATAAATATTGCTTCCCTGCTCTTTTAATTCCTCGGCAACAGCCTTTGTAATGCTTACTACATAAGATTTTGTGGCATAATATGTTGCCATATAAGGTCCTGCCGGAAGAAGCCCTGCTGATGAAGCCACATTTAAAATTCTTCCATAGCCCTGCTTCTTCATCTTTATAACCATCTTCTTAAACAAAATATGCATAGCCTTAATGTTAACATTTATCATAGAGACTTCTTTTCCTAAATCAGTTTCATCAAACTTTCCGCAAGTTCCAAAACCTGCATTGTTAATAAAAACATCAACCGGCTCATCTGCTATATTTTCAAAAAACTGATAGCATTCGCCCTCTCTTGATAAATCCGCAACAATAATCTTGCACGGAGTTCCAAGCTCTTCTCTTAACTTTTCAAGGCGTTCCTTTCTTCTTGCTGTCAAAATAAGCCTGCAACCCATCTTAGAAAAAGCTCTTGCAAACTCCATTCCTATACCTGAACTTGCACCTGTTATTACAACTGTTTTCTGTTTCATAAATCCTCCTGTCCGTTATCTGTCATTGATTTTGCTTTTTTTACACACTACTACCATTCGACTATTATCGCTGGCCTTCTCGCAGGTTGAAAGTGTTAATAATTTGTCTTTCTTTTTAATCTTCTCACCTGTGTCATACATCTTTCTCTGTTCTAAATTTGACACATATTCATTAAATTCATCCTTGCTGTTCCAATTTATTTTTTCATAATATTTAAAAGAATCCTTCTTATTCACTTCCGTAACAAAAGCATACACAACCTTGTATGTCCCCTCTTCCGTCAACGTATCAAACTGCACTTCTTTATGACTTTCATAAAACTCCTTGTCTTTATACTTATTCAAATCTGCAAACATAGTTCCATTCTTCATGTTATGACCATAAATAATCACATTATCAGAATTGGGATTAATGCCACACCCCTCTCCTACAAAAGGCGTCCCATAGATGGAAGACTTCTTATTGAAATTTCTCTTTAAATAATATGAATAATCATCCTTAGTCTGCATAACCGGATAATCAATATTCGTATCCTTAATCTTAATCCAGCCCACTAAGTCATTATTCTTCTCGTATACTTTCTTATACTTCTTTAATATTTCAAAATCATTATATTGAATCTTCTCATCTTCATACTCACTTTCAACAAGCTTCTCCACATTATTGAAATTCTGCTTCTCATCATATGAAGTATAAAAATAATCTACAATTTTATACCCGGAAAAAACAAGTCCCACAAGCAGGACAAACATAATCAATCTGCTTTTTAAATTTTTCATATTACACCTTCAAATCTTTTTATTATTCTAACATACTTAAGGGAAAGATTTCAAAAAAATTTGTTTTACTGTCTAAACTTTGTTTATCTGAATTTAGCTTTAACGTGATATGAACTTTTTTGAGCTGAACTCAACCTAAACTTGCCCTGGGTCTTCCCTGAACTCAATTTAAACTTGCTGGATTTCAATCTGAACTTATCTGTTCTCTAGTATAATTAGGATGATTTTGGCAATTACGGATTCTGAGGAATTTTTGTTGTGAAAATCCGTAAAACTAGTCGAATGAACAAGCTTTACTCCTACATTTACGGATTTTACAGAGTTTCGGTTCGCTAATTCCGTAATAGCCATGAATTACGTGTGTATATAGTATTTCTGCCCAATGACACGTAATTTTCATTCGAACATCAATGTTTTTTTCAACAATTTACGTGTCACACAACATTTCTTCCATACGACACGTAATTTCTACCGAAACAGCATGAATTCTTCAATAATTTACTTGTCACACAGCGTTTCTTTCATATGACACGTAATTCCTTCCGAAACAACATGAATTCTTCAATAATTTACTTGCCACACAGCGTTTCTTTCATATGACACGTAATTTCTACCGAAACAGCAATAATTCTTCAATAATTTACTTGTCACACAGCGTTTCTTTCATACGACACGTAATTTCTACCGAAACAGCAATAATTCTTCAATAATTTACTTGTCACACAGCGTTTCTTTCATATGACACGTAATTCCTTCCGAAACAGCAAGGGGCTGCCGCTAATGCGACAGCCTCTTAAGATAATGTTATTATTTATTACTATCTTTCTCTCTGATTTCTACTTCAACATCACCATCTTTGCTTGTATCAGTATTAACTTTAAGATTGTTTTTGTCCAGATTTTCCTCATGTTCTTCAACCTCAACCTCTGTATCATCGTTAACTTTATATTTCTTAGTCTTAACAAAATCATTATCCTGACTCTTTTCTATAACATTTGAAATATGGCTTGTTAAGTCTTTCCCCGTTGCCGCATATGACACAATGTTGAATGCAAAAAATGAAAGCACCAATGTTGCAAAAACAACTGCGTATTTTAATCTGAATTTTTTTATTTTTTTGTTATTATTATTCATACTTTTTACCTTTCTTAAGCACTGGTCTGAAATATTTATTTCATCCATTGCTTCCTTATATAAATTATTCATTTAACCAATCCTCCTTTACAATTTCTCTTAAAGCATTTCTTGCTCTCATTAATCTGGTTTGAACTGTTGTTTCTTTTATTCTAAGTATTTTGGCAATTTCTTTAACCGAATACCCTTCATAATAATAAAGCTGCACCACTATTCTGTTTTTCTCTTTTAGTTTCATGACAGCTCCCAGCAAAACAGCTTTCTCATCAGATTTGTCCCTTGTATTAATAATTGGTTCGGAGTCCTCCAATGGAACAATTCGTTTTCGCCAAAATGATGTATTCATATTTTTCGATTCGTTAATTGCCACCCTTATAAGCCATCTTTTAACATGCTCATCATCCTTAAATTTTTCTTTTGATTTAAGCAATTTAATAAATACATTCTGCACAATGTCTTCTGCATCCGATCTGTTATTACAATAGGAAACTGCAATTTTGTACACATTGTTTGCATACATATTTACTAAATCAGCGTACCTGTTTGTATCCATTGTTTTCCTCCCGTGTTACTCTGAAAGATCTTTCTATCTATAAAACAATTCAAAAAGCAAATATATCACATTTTTATTTGTTTTAAATCATATTCTACCCTTTTCCATATTTTTCAAAGCATTATTTTCAGGCTTTATATTAATACTAATTAGGAAAAATAATTTAGGAGGATTTTTATAATGGATTTATCAGAAAAAGAACTTTCAGTTATTCAGGATTTATTAAATGAAGAGGAGTTGTTGGTCAAAAAGTTTCAGATGCTTGCTGAGCATAGTCAGGACGAAACAATAAAACAGCAAATGCTTGATATTTCACAGAAACATCAGGGACACTTTAACTCAATTTATTCTTATGTAAAATAATTTGCTTTTTGAAAATCAGGAGGTTTAACTATGAATGAAGTATATACAGAAAAAGAAATTTTAGGCGACGCTCTTAATTCAGAAAAGAACGCGACTACACTTTATAACCTTGGAGCTAACGAATGTGTTCACGATAATCTTCGCGAAACAATGTTAGACTTACTTGCCAAGGAACATGATATCCAGGTTGATGTTTTTAATCAGATGCATACAATGGGCTACTATCCTACACCTGCCGCTGAAGCAAAAAAAGTGCAAGAGGCAAAAACAAAATTTGAATGTGGATTTAAAACTGTGTAAATATACAAGTTGAATTTAAGTAACAAATAAGTAATTCCCCCATAGAAGCAAGTTTATGCATACTATGGGGGTAGATTCCAAGCTTTATTCTCATTGAAACACTTAAAATTCCAGCTAATAGTCTCCTTCCATTAAAACGCGATTTTTTCAATTCACTTTCCTTCCCTTCTCTGGTATTTGTGACTTTTGTACAAATCGCTTTTAAAATTATAGTTGTTTTAGTGTGTTTTTACCATATTTTAAAAATGCTTTTATGGCTTTTTTGAATTTTCTTGCAATTTGCATTTATTATGGCAAAAAGTTTTGTGTAGTTTTACTATTTTCACTTGCTATTTTTATCATTTTATGTTGCATCTTCTATATTTTGTAACTAAAAACAGTTCAAAAATCTAGTTTTATATTGATTGTGCATTTATTCATATTCTTATGTGATATATATCGGTAGTAAAATTTAGTAATTGTATTATAATTTTTTTTAATTTCTCCACTAATCAAAAAACTTGGAACCTTTAAGCTTTTTTGCTTTCTAATTCCAAGTTCTTTATTCTCACTTTCTTACTCTCAGCAATTTGTTTTGCCTTATTAATTGTAACTTGGCTGTTAAGTTTAAGATCTGACTGTGTTCCTGTCAATGTTGCCTGCGTTGTTGTTTCTGTCAAAGCCGGTGCACTATAGACAACTGCTAAGACTAACATAACAAAGCACATTACAAAATTTTTTTAATGCTGCTTCTCATATTCTTCATCCTTTTTTTTATATAACACATTTGACATTTTATCTCTTTTTCTCTTAAAAATAACTCATATGTTTAATATAGCAATATATTTAATAAGTAATATAAAAAATCGGAAATGCACTGCATCTCCGATTTTTTTCAATTCATATTTTTAACCCTGCAATCCATTAGACTGTCTTATCATATCTTCAACAACAATATCGTAAATCTCGCCTATGCTGTTGCAATATTCCAAAACCTTCCAAGGTTCATTTGTATGAAAATGTATTTTAATCAAATCTTCATCACCAACTGCTATTAAACAGTTTCCTTCAAAATGCTCTGTAATGTAATCTGATATTTCATCTTCATCCAAATCTTCATCTCTTCTATCTATAAGAAGCTGTGTATCGTAACGATATGCAAACTGATCTTCTTCCACATCAATACTGTTAATTTCTGACATTATTAATCTCCCTTCCATAATCAAATATTCAAATAATACTAAGTAAACTGCTATGCCGAACCTAATTAACTTAGTTTTTATATATATTCTAATCAAGTTAGGCATATGAAACTAGTTAATATAATACAACTTTCACTAACTATGTCAAGATTATTTAATTTAAAAATCTCGTTAAAAATTTACCAATCATTTTGATATTATTTTAAATTAGTTTTCTATTAACTTTTATTTTTTATTTCAATTTAAACTTTACATAAACCGGATCATGGTCTGAATAAGTATAGCCTGTGTTAATATTATCATATTTTACACATTCTATATTATCGGAAATAATAAAACCATCCAGCGTAACTGTATAAGTTACTCCCGGCTTATACTCCATATCTGCATTTCTTGCACTATTCCAAAGATTGTCTTTTTTCTCATCAGATAACTGATCTATACAGAAAGAAAAATTACTTGGAAGTTTCTTTCTTGGAAAAGGATAAGCCCATGATTCCCTGTTTTCTGAATCATCTTCAGATGCTTTCAAATCGTGGTTAAAATCCCCGCCACACAAAACATAATTGCCTGCCTTGTACTCTTTTTCCATATCAGAAACCAACATATTAATCTGTCCCTCACGTATTTCATCACTATTTCCATAGGCAGACATATGAAGCTCAAAAATAACTAATTCCTTTCCATTGTCTACAGGAACCCTTGAAATACTATAGCATCTGTCCAAATCAAAAAACTTGCTAAAAGATGTTGAAACCGGAAAACTTCTTCTTAAAGAATCCGTAATGCTATATTTTGAAAACAACGCAAGTCCTGACTTACTGCTTCCGTGAGGCTGGGTAAACGGATAAAACAAAAATGCTGAATCATAATTTTGTGCAAACACACAATCATAATCTTTCATAACATTTTTTAATAATGAATACTCATTTACATGATAACTTCTGGTCGAGTTTAAATCCACTTCCTCGATTAAGGCAAAATCAGGATTATATGACTTAACCAGCTCACCTGCACCGTTAACAGTTGAGATAACACTTTTCTTGCTCTTTGCCCATGATGACTTACCTCCATCCATAAAGAAACTGAAATCCGGTGTGTACGCACCAAAACCAATGTTATAAGTAAGTGCTGAATATTCCTTTCCTGTAGAAAGTTTTTCACCGTCTTTAGACTGCTCAATACGGCTTTCAACCTTTAATTTCTTATTGTCTTCAATGCGATGATAACTTGCATATAAGTAAATAATATATCCAATTAATACAACCACAATTACTGCTATGGCAATGCCAACTATCTTTAAAATTCTCTTCACTACTTTATTCATTTTTTGTACCTGCTTTTTCTTATTTAATTAGAGTGTCAAAACTCCTATGGCTTTATTAAAAACATTTGTCCAAAATATCCGGATCCAAACCTTTTCTTCCTGTTACCATTCCAATTCCAAAATACAAAATTCCACCTACAAGAAGTCCCCAAACAACTGCGTTAAGTCCTGCAATATTAATAAAATATGTTGCAAAAATATAAGTTGCAATTGCGCCTACGCTGCTACAAACTGCCGCCTGCTTTGTTCCTTTTTTCCAGAACAAACCGCCAACAAGTGGCCAGAAGAAAGTACATTCCAAACCACCAAATGCAAACATATTAAGTACGAAAATAATATCAGGTGGATTAATTGTAAGAACCATAACTACTATACCTAATATAATTGTAATAACTGTACTTATCGACTTAACATTTTTCTCGTATGACTTATTTTTTTCAGGATCATCTTTTATAACATAATTCTTCCATAAATCCTTTACAATTGCGGCTGTGGCAAGAATCAAAAGCGAGTCAGCCGTAGACATTACTGCAGCCATTGGAGCTGCAAGGAAAATTGCCGCAACTCCTGTTGGCATAATTTTTTGAACAATATATGGAATAAAATAATCTGATGTTGGAAGGTTATCCACATCAACGAATGCTCCTGCCCAAGTTCCTGCAAGATGCATGCCAACAATTACAAAGCTACATGTTAATACACCAATCCACATTGCCTGATGCATACTCTTCGTATTCTTAAATCCCATGGCTCGAACTGCAGTCTGTGGAAGTCCCAATGTTCCAAAACCCACCAAAATCCAGAAACTAAGCAGTCCTCCCGGTGTGTATTTTGAAAAAATATCATTATAAACATTAGGCAAATTATTGGCAAGTCCTGCATCAATTGATGCCAAGCCTCCACCTGCTTTAAGGACAAAAAATATAAATAAAAATGTTCCCACACACATTACAATTCCCTGAATTGTATCTGTAATTACTACAGCACTAAATCCGCCAACAGCTGTGTACAATACAACAACGGTTCCAAAAATCAAAAGCGAAGTTACGTGGTCCAATCCTGTTATTGAAGCAATAAGTGTGGCTCCACCTGTAAACTGGCTTATCATCTGCGCAATAAAGAAAGCAATAAGACCAACACTTGTAATAATTACAAGAGCTGAACTTTTGTATCTTGCCTTAAAATATCCAACTACAGTTACTGCTCCTGTTCTTCTTGAAACCAGCGCCAACTTGTTTCCTAGCACTCCAAGCACTAAAAAAGTAACCGGCACCTGAATTGCTGCAATCCAAGCCTGAGCATAGCCATATGTAAGTCCTGCTGCGCCCGGTCCTGAAATAAAAGAACTTGCTGAAGTATAAGTTGCCATAATAGTCATGGCAAGAACTATACCATTCATATTTCTTCCACCAATAAAATACTTCTTCTCCTCAGAAGTATTCAAACTCTTTTCTGCCTTTCTGCTATAAACAAAACTTACTACCACATTAAATAATAAATATCCTAGAAAAACTGATAAAATTATAATCTGATTACTGTTCATCTTCACATTCCTCCTCATCATAAGAGAAATCTACAAACACAAATTTTAACAACCAGAACACCCCAATAATTGCCAAAATTATTGTGCCAAACACAGAAACCACGAACCATAAAGGCATATGGAATAAAGTGCCTCCTTTAGAATTCAGTAAAAATGCTGTAAGCACGTGCCACAAAAAGCATACGACCACAACTAACATTGTAGCTTTAATCTCTTTAAGACACTGCTTATGCTTCTCTTCCTTTGTTAATTTTTTCATTATAAACTCCCTTTTAATACTTTTTATAATATTATTTTGCAATTCATCTACTTGAATCTTGCAATCCATAATAAAAAAAATCATTATGTTTTCTAACATACATTCTCAAATTATACCATTTATGCGTTTTAAATGCTATTATTTGAATTAAAAAAAAGGCATCCCCGAAAATTTCGGGAATGCCTATAAATACTAGGTTTAAACTCGATTATTCGATAATTGTAGCAACCTTACCTGAACCTACTGTTCTACCACCTTCACGAAATTATTTCATCATTGTTTGCTATATCTTGTTTTATTTTCGTTGTTTCCATTGTGTATTGTTGCTGTTTATGTTGTCATTATTTCTACTTGCGTAAGAAAATGACGACAGTTTGACGACACTTTCTTACTACTTATTTCCAATTGTCAACTTGGGATACCAAATGTACGATATAACCATGCTCTACTATCAACAAGCATATGCAATATTCGGTCTATAAATACTTTATTTTATAATATCATCTAGTTGTTCTAAAGAATATTCCTTATATATGTCTATATTTTTTTGTGGCAAAATTTTTAAACATAATATAAATTTTCTCTTAATATTTTTTAGCCTGTATTTCAATTCTTTCCAAAATAGTTTATCTATCCCAACTACAAACGGCTCTTCTTCATCACTCTTTTGAACATAATACTTATTTATCCATTCTTTCCCTAATATTTTACTAGGAAATATAATAATATAACTTTCATCACACGAACATATCTTTCCTGTATTATGCCCATTTTCAAACATCATTGCCACATAAAAAGGCTTTCCTTTAGTTCTGTCTGTTGGTAGAACATACCTCGAATAATAATCATCATTTTCGAGAAAATCAAATAATGAATTTGCTATGTTTACAGTAAAATCATACCCTAACTTTGCTGCTGAATCTATATCTGAATTGAGTTCCCATTTGCTACCGGTTATAAAAGCCATAATCCATTGAATATCCTTTAACATATCTAATTTAGTTCCTAATGCTGCAACAACAGTAAAAAATGCTCTATCATTAGCATATACCACTATATTTGATAATCTATTATTTTCAATAATGCGTTTTGCTAGTTTCTTTGTTGTAGGAAATATATATATAACTCCACTCTGCAATCTATCTGCAAATATAAGAACAGTAAAAAAGTTATTAACATTATCATCATACAAATCTCCTATATAAAATTCGCCCGTAACAACTGTATCTTTTATCCATCTGTCACATTCTATATAATCCTCAAATAGTACAAATAACTTGTTTATTGATTTGAAATATTGTGGTTTTTTTTCTGAAAATAAATAATCTGTACTTGGAATACAAACGCAATTAATATTATCAATAAGCAACTCTAACGTAAATCTATCTACTTCATAGCACTCATATTTCCCTTCCCTATTATCGTAAGTATATACCCTTAATTTTTCCTCTCCATTTCCATTATTATTTATATTTAATATGCATATATTTTTGTTTATTAATTCAACAGCATCACTAGTTATTTCTAACTTTTTCAGAAAGTTTAAATCAAAAACCCTAATTCGTTCCTCAATTTTTCTTTGATAATTTTCTATCCAATAATTCATTACCTCTTCACTTATGTCATTATTTCTAATTTTTTTGTCTAACGCTTTATATATCTCTTCTATGTTCTCTGAATATCTTAATATTTTGTCATCAACCAAGCCTTCTATAACCTTCATTATATTCTGATTCGTAATGCAAGATACTAATTTTTCTAAACCTTTCTGTTTTAGACACTCAATACCATAATCCAATCTGCTATTTGGATTTCCCACATTTGTATTAAAATAATTTTCCAATTTCCAGCAATCCTTAATTTCACCTGTAATAAGTTCTACAAAATCATCTTCTATGGCCATCGCATAAAAACATAATAGGTTAATAATCCTATGCTTTTCAGCATATTTCAGTTCGCTATTTTCAACAATAAACAATAATTTATCACAATACTTCTTATATTTTTCTGTCTTTAATTGATACGCTTCATTTTTTGCAATATCATCACCTAAATGTTTAAGTAAAAGAAGTTCTATTCCATTAGCATAGATTTCCTGTATATCAGTGGTTTTACTTTTGATAATTTGCTGATATTTTTCTATTAACGAACTGTGTGTAACATCGATTGTTGGTGTACAGCATCTTTCAATCTCTAATACTTTTAGTATATTTCCTAAAGTTGTTACATTGTCTAGATGCATATGACTCATTTCGTGAATTTGTGTATTTACTGCAGTATTATATTTCATATTTTCATTAATACTAATATAAATACTTCCACCTTCTTGATAACTATATTTACCTAATATTCTATTTCCCATATTTCACCTTTTTAAAACGAGGATGCTAATCTTAACATCCTCATTTTTTCTATTCATTATTCTGTTTTGGTAACCCATTTGCATTTGAATCATCTATTAAATTGAAAGATTCATTAATAGATTCTGCCTTCGGTGTTTGCGGTACTGGCACACCATTGATTGTTGGCTGTGTCAACTTGATTTCATCATTACCATTCTCCACTTTTTCACCTCCTTTACAACATTCACATTTATATATATCTTGCTCAACATTTACATAATTCTTATAAATTACACTAGCTGCATAATTTATAAGAATAAACATAAACGTTATTGCAATCAAATTTATCAATCGACGATGTCTGTCATTTTTTAAACGATTTTGTTCTCGATTATGTATAGCATCATTCAAATATCTTTCAGACATCATATCTTTAATATGTTTTTCAGCTTGTTTCTTTTTTATCTTTCCCTTTTCTACTAGCTCATATGTTTGATTACATACCATAGCCATTTCTTTAATTGGATAATAGTGTATGTTGTAGCCCGAATATGCCTTGTAAAAGAAATATATGCAAATAATAAACAATATGCTAGAAATTACACATAAAATCAAATATAGCCAAAACCATATTCCTGAATCAACCTCTTCTAATTGTGCCCACACTAGTATCAATCCACTTCCTATAATCGTTAGAAATGTAATACATGTATTTATTTTTGAATTTAGTTTCTCTGTATATTCAATTTCTTTATAGTATAATTCTTTATAATTTTCCAATTCATCCATTTATAGCACCACCCTATTTTGATTTATCACCTTATTCAAAAGTAATATCTTTACTGGACTAATATATTGTTTTATAGATGATTCAAAAACTTTTCATATAGCTCTTAAATATCTTATGCAACAGTTTAATAAGGCATATTCCGATTTCATTTTTTCTCCTATTCTTTTACAGCTACTACCTACTTAAACCTAACCTGCAAATTTAAATTCATACACATCTTTTCATCTTCCTTATACAGAAACGCAAATCCATGTCTACTTGTTGAACCTCTTTCCAATTTAGTATTATCCAATAAATATTTTTCAAAATAATCTCTATTGTAAATGTGATATACCAATACCTCTCCATCTGCAGACACAATTATATATCCACCATTTGCTTCATCGTATCCATCCCATTCTTTTGAAGGCATCATACCTAATGCTACTGAACACAGAAATTTTTTAAATTTAAACTCATAAAATCCTTTCTTTGGGAATCCCAATGGATTTTCTTCCTCCAATTTATTTATTATTTCTCTACAGTCGCTTATATTATCCCTATAATAACATAATAACACTTGTGCTATTATTTCTTCCATACGACTATCTATCAACATTAAATTACTAGCAAATTTCTCATTAGCTGCTTTCGAATATGTAACCTTTCCATTTGAAAAAATCTGCTCCATTCTATCCATTATTTTACTTTTAGGATTGCTAAGCGCATTTATAATTTCCATCTGTTCATCGCTGATTCCGTCAACCGCAAATACAAAATTAGTTGCACCTGATGCGTTCAAAAGTGTTGGAGCGCTTCCCAATTCTGATTTGATACTAAAACCACATACAGGTTCAAATCCTGTATGTATGTCATGAATCTGCATTTTTATATCCGTTTTATCAGTAGATGGTGCAGACAAACGATAGCACTCAATTTCATTAGCAAACTTTTCTGTTTGCTCAATTTCAAACGACCTGCTCTTCATATTAACTATTTCATTATATAAATAATCCGCTTCCTTCTTGAGACGTTCCTTACTTATACTTTTAATCTTAACATCATTGCTATAGATGTCCACATCCTCGTTTTCACCTATCTTGTATTCAAGTCTTTTTCCTTTTACCTCTTCTCGAATTATTTTAAGAATCGGAAAGTATACATTTTCAATCTTTTTGACCTGATCGTCTGCCGCATAAATCTTTCCATATGCCAAAAGTCTTAACAAAACATATAATTCACTCCATTCTCCTTTATTTCCCTTTATCATATTAATGTACCTCCCCTTTTATCCTACAGCACGTTCTTTGTTTATCTTTTTAATATTTTCTGCCTTAATAACTGCCTTTGCTTTTTCATCTGCACTAAGAATTTCTTCTATTTTATCCGCTATTGCTTCAATAACATTAACAGTTACACTGTTACCAAACTGTTTGTACAAATGGGTGTCTGCCAGTTCTAGTTTAAAATCATCAGGAAATCCCTGCAGTCTTGCCCATTCCCTAGGTGTCATTTTACGAATTCCTTCTCTGTTAACCTCACCTTTAATGTGTGTAACAGGTATAAAGTTTGTAAGTCTCTTATCAATAATAAGATTTCTTTCTCTACCCATACCACCGCAGACAATAGCTCCTGCTTTTCCATCCAAGTCTCTGATCTCGTAGCCAAATCCGTTTCCTTTAGCTGCATGTCTTGCTTTGTGTCTCTTTAATGTTTCTATGTATGTTGTAGAAAGATAATATTTAACACTTACTTCCTGTTCTTCCATAATGTCACGTATACAAGTATCTGGCTTATTTCCTATTGGAAATTCAAAATTTTCCGAGTTGATATCTTTTCTGAATGCAACTATATAAATTCTCTCTCTATTCTGTGGAACACCAAAGTCCTTACTGTTCAAAACTTTATCATATACGTTATATCCTATCTGTTCAAAGGCATTTTTTATAACTTTAAAAGTCCTTCCTCTGTCATGTATGGTAAGTCCTTTCACATTTTCACAAAAAATAACTTTTGGTTTATGATACTCGCATATTCTCACAACATCCTGAAACAATGTACCTCTGCACATTCCCTTATAATCATCATCAAAACCCATTCTTTTTCCTGCCAGTGAAAATGCCTGACATGGGAAACCTGCTAAACATATATCAAATTCAGGTATATCTTTCTCATCAATTTTCGTTATATCTCCGGCAATCTGAAATTTATCTTTGTAATTTGCTCTATATGTTTTTTGAGCATATTCATCCCATTCACTTACAAATACTGTTTCAATATTTTTTCCGAAAGCATTATCAAATCCTTTTCTTATTCCACCTATTCCTGCAAACAAGTCAATTGCTTTATATTTCATTTTATTATTCCTCTCTGTCATAAAACGATTCATCAGCCGTCATATTATCAAATATTTTTTCCTCGACAACTTTAACACATTCGTCCACATTTTTATTTATATCTTTTCCCCAAAATCTCAGAACTGTCCATCCCATAAAGTTCAGTTCTTTTTCAATCTTTTCATCCCGTTCTATGTTTTTAGATATCTTATTAATCCAAAATTCAGAATTTTTTCCTTTTTCTAATTGTAACTTTAATTTCTCCCAATCCTTTCCATGAAAGAATTCACTATCGCAAAATATTACAATTCTATACTTGGTAAGAACAATGTCTGGTTTTCCTGGAAGTTTATTATAATTCTTCCTATATCGATATCCTTTTTTCCATAAAGCTTTTCTTAATTTAAGCTCAATACCTGTATCTTTGCTCTTTATATTGCTCATATTCCTATGACGTTGTTCTTTTGTTAAACGATCCATTGTCTAACCTCTTTTATTTATCTTCATCAACAATTTCCATTATATCAGAAAAATCACATTCAAGTGCTGTACATATTTTCAATATTATATCTGTATTTACATTTTCATTTCTTCCAAGTTTTGCAATAGAAGCTGAACTTATATTTGCCTTTTGGGCCAAATCTTTTTTCATCATATCTCTGTCAATTAGTAATTTCCAAAGTTTTTTGTAACTTATACTCATGTCTCTCTCCATTCGAACATATTTTCTATTATAGTAACATAAAGATATTGTAATAGCAATAAAAAAGATAATAAATTATGAGAACTCATAAATTATTATCTTTTTGTATCTTTATTTTAAATAGCATCCCAATTAATGGTTTTATTATGTTCTGCTATCTGTGCTAACTGATCGAGTTCAATAAAAACAATCTTTTTTTTAGCAATTTTTGCTAAAAACCTCAGCGTTGCTTTAAAATCTGCATCTATATATTGTGGAATAATAATGGCAATTACTTCGCTTCTTGCATCTGTCATTCCCTGTTCAACAAATTGTCTTATTATCTCCTCACCTTCTTTTACAGTTGACAATAACACCGATTGCATCTTCTCTTCATTTGTTTTACTGGAACTTATACTATTCTTTTTTGCAATTCCCTTGAAGTCAAACAATCTCTTTCCAACCTTAATTACTCCCGACACATCTCCGTATTCTCCCCCTTTGTGTGGTTGCGGTCTATATTGTTCCACAATATCATAAAACAATCTAGGAATGCATACCATATCATTTCTAACTACACATTGCATAATTTTTTTCTTGCTACATGTTCCATTACACTTTTCTTTTAAATTTACCAAATATGTCTTGATTCTATCCAAATTCTTTGATTCTTCAAACTTAAAACACTCTATATCTTCAAAGAAAATTTCTGTATCAATATCTTTTTCCTCTGCATTACTAATAAATAACATATCATCAATAATATATGCCTTATAATTCAATTGATATTCTTTGTAAATTTTAGATACATTTCTACTAACCAAAGAAATTAATTTTTGAGTCGGTATATACCAATACAAAATCTTGCAATCCATATGCCCCTCAGCGCACTTAACCTGTAGTGGGGCTCCACATGTACAAGTCTGTATTTCTCCAGCATGCACATTTAACTTTCTTCCACAATTTGTGCAATATGGTGTTTCATATGAATCGCATTTGTCACAATACACTTTCGGTAACCTGATGAAATATTTATCATTTTCTAATATAAATCTATATTTTTCCGGTATTTGCACTTCTTTTTTCTCTTCATCCAACACAATAATTGCCTGTGTCAATATCCAATTTAAACTTTCATATTCATTGCCAGGAACAAATGGCCATTTTATTTCCTCTCCTATTTCTTTAAAAATTACTTCGGCTCTCTTTCCTTTCAAATTTTTAATTTCCTCAAAAATAATGTCTATAGCACTTTGAGTCCACTTAAATAACACACTGGATGAAATATGCTTATATATACCTATACTGCCTTTATTTACATTATATTTTATTGTTGCACTTATGTCTTCAGTTATATCAGCAATATAACTTCCAGAGGTATCTACTCTGTCTTCCTTTATTCTTTCCATTTCATTTTTCTGTTCTTCTGTAAATCCTTCAGCTCTAGAAATAGTTGTCTTTTCCCCTTGACTCCCCTGAAGAACGATTCTACTAATCACGTCAGAATTTACACATCTCTTTACAGCTGCTTTAGGTGGTTTTATTTGTGTAATAGTATTTTCTAACAATTCACCTATCTCACTTATAATATATTTTGACATTTTTTCATGTTTACTTATACTTGCCAAATAATCCCTATTTGTTCCAATCCATATGCATCCTCTGTGTTGTTCCCATATTACATCATTTTTTCCTAATTCATTAACAAATGCATACTCTTTACTGTAAATGTATATTATTTCTAATCTATTAGAAACCTCTTCCACTTTAACTATTTTTACCTTTCTAAACTTTGAAACAGAAATATTTGAGTATATGTCATTTTCCATTTTTTTTATCTTTTCATAATCTGATTTTTTTAACCTATTCTTAAAATTCCATAATGTAAATGTTACTCGATCTCCATAAATATATTCATTTACCAGTGAGTCTATCTCCTCATCATCTAAAATATCATATAATATAATTGACTCTATAACTTCTGTTTTATCCTTACTTTTTACTTCCTTTTCCTCTATACCTTTTTTTACTGAAATATCAAACAATGCCTGCCATGGTAAAGTATTTAATTTTTTTCTCTTCTCCTCATATGTCATAGTAATTCCCCCTCCTTATTTATTGCTAATGGGATAACCGTAATGTGCTATAATCAAATAATATCATATTTTTAAACAATATTAAACATTTTGCGTTTATATGATGGTCTTAATAATTCTTAACCAACATATCAATTATTTATTACTTTCTATAAAATTTCACTTGACTATTTTCCCTTTCTGCCTTCCCCATCTCCACAATCTTTTCATAATCTTCATCCTTAACAAATCGTCTAAAATATCCAAGCATGAACTCTGATTCTTCTAATTCATAAATCCTTTCATTCTTTTCATCAAGTTCCTGTTCCAGATATTCTTTAGACCATTTAAGTTCATCATTATCTCTTATCAACTTTTTCCTATCTTCATCCACCCTCTCCAGCTTCTTCTTTAATTCTATTGATTCTGCAAAGCAGCTTTTTGCCATTTTAATAATTCTTTTAAATATTCTGTTTAATCCTGCAAGAAATGGCATTACAATCTTTTCTCTGTAAGATTTTGCACTCATCAGTCCTTTAGGCTCTTCCAGACCTTTTGCTACTTTATTTTCAAATTCCTTAATGTCTTTTATTCCCCATTGTGCCACGGCATCAGCTTCTTTCATTTCTTTATATGTTTCCTCCAGCTTCTTATATGCGATTTTCTTTTCAGCAGTCTTTTTAAGGATTTCATTATTCAGATTTTCAACCTCTTTTACTGCTTTTTCATATTTCTCATTTTCCTTTTTTACCTTATATTCCTTAACTGCCAAATCGTTATTTCTGCCTTTTCCTTTTCCTTTCAGGAACTCTCCAATCCATATGAATGACCTGCCCTCTGCATATTCTCTTATCCTGCCCTGCAATACTTTTTCAAGAAATTCCTTTGTACAAACCTTTCTCTTTGACACCTGCCTTGACATTCCCTTCTTAAATCCGTCAGCTACGGGAACTGCCACCACGTGCATATGTGGACTCGCCTCATCATAATGTACCACAGCATTTGCTACAACAAGGTTTGGTGCTTCCTTCTGTAACATGTTAAGCATTTCCTTAAAGGCTG
>ERZ791906.187-NODE-187-length-95063-cov-7.142230_pt1 | contig 95063 bp, 90 predicted proteins | sample MGYA00510146_ERZ791906 | MGnify/ENA primary metagenome ERZ791906 (study PRJEB30046, sample SAMN00792096) | human gut metagenome | study: EMG produced TPA metagenomics assembly of the A metagenome-wide association study of gut microbiota in type 2... | reverse complement strand
AATCGTAAAATAGTAAATAAGAAGATGTTTCGATTTGAAGAACCTGCATATTTGTCCTTGTTGCTGTTGCTGCCTTTATTGGCAGCCTTTTACTTGTATTCCAATTATCGGAGACGAAGGAATATTCGTAAGTTCGGTGATCCGGTGCTGATGGCGCAATTAATGCCAGATGTGTCCAAGTACCGTCCGGATGTGAAGTTTTGGATGGTATTTGCCGCTATCGGATTGTTTGCAGTGCTGCTGGCTCGTCCCCAATTCGGCTCTAAACTGGAGACTCTGAAACGTCAGGGAGTGGAAGTGATGATTGCGCTGGATATCTCAAACTCAATGTTGGCGCAAGATGTACAGCCCAGCCGCTTGCAGAAAGCAAAAAGATTGGTGGCACAGCTGGTGGACAAAATGGAAAATGACAAGGTAGGTATGATTGTTTTTGCGGGTGACGCTTTTACACAGCTTCCTATTACCAGTGATTATATATCGGCCAAGATGTTTTTGGAATCTATCGACCCTTCATTGATTTCTAAACAAGGTACGGCTATTGGAGCAGCCATTAATTTAGCTTCCCGCAGTTTTACTCCGCAAGAAGGCGTAGGACGTGCAATCATTGTCATAACAGATGGTGAAAATCACGAAGGTGGCGCGGTAGAAGCCGCTAAGGCTGCTGCCGAGAAGGGCATTCAGGTGAATGTACTCGGTGTGGGTATGCCCGAAGGAGCACCTATTCCGGCAGAAGGAACCAATGATTATCGTCGCGATCGTGACGGAAATGTTATTGTGACCCGTTTGAACGAGCAAATGTGTCAGGAGATCGCCAAATCCGGTAACGGCATATATGTGCGTGTAGATAATACGAATGGTGCCCAGAAGGCAATCAGTCAGGAAATCAATAAGATGGCGAAAGCCGACGTAGAAACGCAAGTATATACAGAATTCAATGAGCAATTCCAGGCTGTGGCATGGATCATCTTATTGTTGCTGTTGGCAGAGATGCTGATATTGGAACGCAAGAACCCTCTGTTCCGTAATATTCATTTGTTTTCTAATAAGGAATGATGCGTATGTTACAGAAAAAATATATAGGATTGGCTTTATTGCTGTTGGCGGCAGCTACGTCTTTCGCCCAAAAAGCCGAACGTGATTTTATCCGTAAGGGAAACCGCTTTTTTAATGATAGTGTATATGTCAATGCAGAAGTGAATTATCGCAAGGCATTGGAGGTAAATCCTCAGTCCACCGTTTCTATGTTTAACCTTGGAAATACGTTGGCACAGCAGAATAAGTTGCAGGAAGCTATGGAACAATATGTTGCAGCCACAAAGATAGAAAAAGACAAGGATGATCTAGCGCAGATTTATCATAATATGGGAGTGATTTTTCAGTCACAGAAAGATTATGCTAAGGCGGTAGAAGCATACAAACAGTCGCTGCGCAATAATCCAAAGGATGATGAAACGCGTTATAACTTAGCTTTGGCTCAGAAAATGCTGAAAGACCAACAGCAGGATCAACAAAATCAGGATCAAAATCAACAACAGCAGAAGCAAGACCAACAGGAAGATAAAAAGGACCAGAATAAAGATCAACAGCAGAATAAAGAACAGCAACAACCACCTCAACCGCAAAAGAAGGATAACGAGATGTCTAAAGAGAATGCCGAACAGCTTTTGAATTCTGTTATGCAGGATGAAAAGGATGTGCAGGATAAGGTAAAGAAGCAACAGGTTATCCAGGGTGGACGTTTGGAAAAAGATTGGTAACAAACATAATTAGGAAATAATATATGAGAAAAATAGTTTTCTTATGGATAGCACTGATAATGGTCAGTTTGCATGCCTTTGCCGATGAAAAGGTATCGTTTACTGCATCTGCCCCCGATGCTGTAGCGGTGGGTGATCAGTTCAGGCTGTCGTATACAGTGACTACACAGAAAGTGAGAGATTTTCGGGTTCCTTCCATAAAAGGATTCGATGTACTTATGGGACCCAGCCGTTCACAACAGAAAAGTGTGCAGATTATTAATGGAGAAACTACCTCTACCAGCAGCATAACGTTTACATACATCTTGATGGCTACAAAGGAAGGCAGTTTTACTCTTCCCGGAGCTACCATAACTGCTGACGGTAACCAGATGGTTTCCAATGCTGTACATATAAATGTGCTTCCGGTAGACCAAGCAAATGGAGCGTCCTCCGGAAATAGTGGAAGACAAGGCGGAGCGGCAAGTCGTGCTTCATCGGGAACGTCAGTGTCAAATAGTGATCTATTTATTACTGCCACAGCCAGTAAGACTACTTTATATGAGCAAGAGGCTTTCTTGTTGACATATAAGATATATACTTTAGTTGATTTACGGGGCTTTGACAATGTCAAACTACCTGATTTCAAGGGATTCCATTCGCAAGAGGTGGAACTTCCCAATGACCGTAAATGGAGTCTTGAACACTACAAAGGAAGAAACTATCAGACAACCGTATACCGTCAATTTGTGCTCTTTCCACAACAATCGGGTAAATTAACGATTGATGCGGCCCGTTTTGATGCGTCTATCGCTAAGGCTACTCAGGTGGCCGATCCGTTTGAAGCTTTCTTTAATGGCGGAAATAATTATGTGGAAGTAAAGAAAACATTGGCAACTCCCCAGTTGACAGTTGACGTAAAAGAACTGCCGGCAGGAAAGCCCGCAGGATTCTCTGGCGGAGTGGGAGAGTTCAGTATTTCTTCATCCATAAACAGTACGAACGTTAAAACAAACGATGCTGTTACAGTGAAACTTGTCATTTCCGGAACAGGCAACTTGAAGTTGATTTCCACTCCGGAAGTTAAGTTCCCTGAAGATTTTGAAGTTTATGATCCAAAGGTAGATAATAAGTTCCGTTTGACGAGTGCCGGACTTTCCGGTAGTCAGGTAATTGAATATCTTGCTATTCCTCGTAATGCCGGCACCTATAAGATTCCTGCTGTGGAGTTCAGCTATTTTGATATCAAATCTCGTACTTATAAGACTTTGACCACTGAAGGCTATGAACTCCACGTTGAAAAGGGAAGTGGTAATGCGGCACAAACCATTGCTAACTTCACTAATAAGGAGGATTTAAAGGTGTTGAATGAGGATATTCGTTATATTAAGCAAAATGACGTCACTCTTTCTCGGAAGGGCGATTTCTTCTTTGGCTCTCTGCTATGCTGGTTATTCTATATTGTGCCTGGAGTTGTATTCATCTTGTTCTTTATCATTTATCGTAAACAAATAGCAGCCAATGCCAATGTTGCTAAAATGCGTACGAAGAAAGCAAATAAAGTTGCTGTGAAACGTATGAAAATGGCTGGTAGACTATTGGCCGATGGTAAGAAAGATGCATTTTATGATGAAGTGTTGAAAGCGCTTTGGGGATATATTAGTGACAAATTGAACATCCCGGTTTCACGCTTGTCTAAAGATAATGTTGAAGGAGAACTTCGTAATTACGGTGTGGATGATGCACTGATAAAAGAGTTCCTTGATGCATTGAATAATTGTGAGTTCGCTCGTTTTGCTCCTGGGGATGATAACCAGGCTATGGATAAAGTTTATTCAGATTCTTTGGAGGTTATCAGCAAAATGGAAAGCTCTATAAAACATTAATTGGGAGGACACTATGATGAAGAAAATAATATCCTTAACATTTGGATTGCTGATGACAATGGCTGCTTGGGGACAAGGTTCTGCAGCAGTAGATACTTTGACTCCTGCGCAAGATTCAGTCTCTATCGGTTCACATACGGAATTCGCAGCAGCTAAGATCTCAGATGATAATGTGACTAAAGCAGAGGGTGATAGTGCATATATGCGAAATGATTATGCTTCTGCCATTCAAATTTATGAGAGTCTATTAAAGAAAGGGGAAGCGGCAGAAATCTATTATAATTTAGGTAATAGTTATTACAAAGCCGATGATATAGCCAAAGCAATTCTAAATTATGAACGTGCTTTGTTATTGCAACCTGGCAATGCGGATATTCGTGCTAATTTAGAGATTGCGCGTTCTAAAACGATAGATAAAGTAGTCTCGGTGCCTGATATCTTTTTTGTAGCCTGGGTGAAGTCTTTGATAAATTGTTTAAGTGTAGATGCATGGGCTAAGTTAGGAATCGTATTCTTTATTCTTTTACTTATATCATTTTCTCTTTTTTTCCTTTCCAAACAGATTGTGTGGAAGAAGAGTGGATTTATAGCCGGAATTGCATTTTTGTTTCTTGTTGCCTTGAGTAACATCTTTGCTTCAGAACAAAAAAGCGAATTGATGAATAGAAATAAAGCTATTATTTTATCTCCCAGTGTTACAGTACGAAGTACTCCCAGTGAAAGTGGCACCAGTTTGTTTATTCTGCATGAGGGGCATAAAATAGAGGTTAAGGATAATTCTATGCGCGAATGGAAAGAAATTCGTCTGGAAGATGGTAAAGTAGGATGGGTTCCTACTTCTGCAATAGAAGTGATTTAGAGATAGTTTATTGCCGAATAGTAAAGCCCGCATGGGATATAAAAGGTGTTTTTCCTGTTTATATTTCATACGGGCTTTTGAGGTATTTATAGAATGTTAAACATATAACAGAAAAATACAAGTAAATAGTTTGTTTTATCTTTTTTTTTCCTTAAGTTTATAGCGTGATAAAACAATATCCAAAGTATTAACCATTAAATTTATGAATATGAGAACGATAACATTTAATGAACTCCGTAAGATCAAAGACTCATTACCCAGCGGTAGTATGCATAGAATAGCCGATGAACTCGGACTTAACGTTGACACAGTAAGAAACTTTTTTGGTGGCCACAACTTTAAGGAAGGCAAGAGTGTTGGGATTCATTTGGAACCAGGTCCTGATGGTGGTTTAGTAATGATTGATGATACTACAGTCCTGGATCGGGCTTTGAAGATTTTAGATGAGATTGCAGGCGAAGCTGTAGAACCCGTTCGGGCTTAAGAAAAATTAAAAAGAATCCCAATTGCTGAGAAACAATTGGGATTTCTTGTTTGTTTTTATAAACAATCTAATTGGATAACTTATGGAAGATAAATTAGTAACATTAGCTATTCTGACGTATGCAAAGGCACAGATACTGAAGAATGTTCTTGAAAATGAGGGCATTGAAACTTATATTCATAATGTGAATCAAATACAGCCGGTCGTATCCTCCGGTGTGCGTGTTCGTATTAAAGAAAGTGATTTACCGCATGCTTTGAAAATTACTGAAAGTTCAGCATGGCTGTCTGAAGAGGTGGTAGGAGGAAAGGCTCCAAAAATAGAGAAGGGGAGTAATAAAGTTGTGATTCCTGTTGATTTTTCAAATTATTCATTGAAAGCGTGTGAGTTTGGCTTCAATTTTGCAAAAAACATAGATGCTGAAGTTGTTTTACTCCATGTTTATTTTACACCTATTTATGCTACGTCATTACCATATGGTGATGTTTTTAACTATCAGTTGAGCGATGAAGAAAATGTAAGAAGTATATTACAAAAAGTTCATGCAGATTTAAATGTTTTGTCTGATAAGGTAAAAGTCAAAGTCGCTTCTGGGGAGTTTCCTGATGTAAAATATGTTTGTGTGTTGAGAGAAGGTATTCCGGAAGAAGAAATATTACGTTATGCCAAAGAATATCGTCCGGTGATCATTATAATGGGAACACGTGGTAAAAATCAAAAGGATATTGATTTAATTGGCAGTGTGACAGCTGAGGTCATTGAACGTAGTCGTGTGCCCGTTCTGGCTATTCCTGAAAATACGCCATTCAAACAATTTAGTGAAGTGAAGCGTGTGGCGTTTATTACAAATTTTGATCAACGGGATTTAATCGCCTTTGATTCACTAATTAATAGTTTGAAACCATTCCATTTTTCTATATCTCTAATTCATCTTACTGATGTAAGCAACACTTGGAATGAGATTAAATTAGGTGGTATTAAAGAGTATTTCCAAAAACAATATCCACAATTAGAGATTTATTATGATGTAGTAAAGAATGATGATTTATTGAATAGCTTAGATAATTATATTAAAACCAATCATATAGGTATTATTGCATTGACATCATATAAGAGAAATATATTTTCTCGTTTATTCAATCCTGGAATTGCGAGAAAGATGATATTTCATTCTGATACACCATTACTGGTAATTTGTGGGCGTTCTAATTGATTTCTATTTGCTTTGATTATAGGAGGAATTATAATTCTACAATATCGATATTATGTTTAATATAAGATGCGTAATAATTATTTAATTAGCCTCTATCATAGAAAACATAATATTATAAAAATGGCTGTTTCATACAAGAACAGCCATTTTTATAATATTTGCGATTATTGCATTAACTTCTCTATCGCATCAAATTCAGGACCCATTTGCAGATTGTAGTAAACTCGATACAATCCATTTAACCACAAATCTTTTTGGTCAGGTTTCAATTCTTTTGCTTTTTCATAATTAGGTCTTGCCTTTTCATAAAAAGCTTTTAATGTAGCCTGATCATCTTTATATTTAGGATTATTGACATCAGTAGTTGCTTTTTCTGAGAAATCCTGTGCCTGTAAACAGTAAATCAGACCTAAGTTTGAATATGCTTCTGCATAGTTAGGATCAACTTCAATAGTCTTTTTATAGAATTCAATGGCCTTATCATAATCTTTCATATTATGATAGAGATACCCTTTCACATATAAATAGAATGTGTTGTTAGGATCCTTAGCCAGCATGTCGTCTGCAAATTGCATTGCTTCATCAAACTTATTGCTATTGCTATAATAATCAATCAGATGACCAAAAAAGAATGAATGTTCCGGATATTTTTGAATGCCATCTTTTAAAGAAGCAATCCATTTAATAGTATCGCCTTGAGCTTTTAATGCTGTAGAAATGAATTCCATGGCATACTTCCCTACCTCCTTGTCTTCTTTTGCATATGGAGCATATTTCAAGACATTAGGATAATCTTCCATTTTGGCAGCGGCTAAACTTGCATAATAAGCAATTTGAGGTAATACAGTATCTGTTTGAAGCAGATTTTCCTTTTCAAACATTGGATTGGCAGCAATATCTACATAAGTTGCAAAAAAATCAAGAGCTTCTTTATTCTTATCCAAATTGAAATATTGAATACCGCCATTAATCAAATTAGGACGTGCTGCTAATATAGCGGCGCTATTTGATTTTCTGTATTTATTCTTGATTTTACCTTTTTCATTGGGTATTTGTGCAAGTTCGTCACACTTAAAGTAATATTTACACATGTTCAGTGCGCTATTATATACTTTAAGAGTGTCATAAGGCTTTCTCAAATATGCATTTTCCATTTCTTTTTCATTGATTCTTTTTTGAATAAAGCCTGCTACGTCCCATGTTTCGGCATTGTCCTTCGTTTCAGTGTTGGTCAAAGCTCCGTTGATAAGTTTCTCTGCTTGGTCAAAGTCTGGTTTTACTTCGTTAGCAATGCTCTTAGCTTCTTTTACGCTTTTTTCTTGAGCGAAAGTGAAGCCTACTGCAAGTAGTAAGACCATTGAAAATAGTACTCTTTTCATGATTGTAGAAAATTTTAAATTAATATTATGTCTATTCTTCATTTTCATTATTTACTTCATTCTGAGGAGTTTCTGAAATATTTTCATCTTCTTCTGTGATGATATCCTCTTCGGTTTCTGAAGTCACTTTACATACAGAACCAATTTCATCATTACGTTTCTCAAGATTAATCAGTCGTACTCCTTGTGTGGCACGTCCCATAATACGAACATCGGCAACTTTCAGACGAATGGTAATTCCGGATTTATTGATGATCATTAAATCATTTTCATCTGTAACAGACTTGATGGTCACCAATTTGCCAGTTTTATCAGTTATATTCATGGTTTTTACACCTTTACCGCCTCGGTTTGTTTTGCGATAATCTTCAATGTCAGAACGTTTACCATATCCTTGTTCTGATACCACCATAATTGTTTCAGCTTCAGGATCTTTGATACAGATCATTCCAACTACTTCATCTTGTCCGTCTTCATCAAGTGTCATACCACGTACGCCGGTAGCTGTACGTCCCATTACACGTACGGCATTCTCGTGGAAACGAATAGCGCGTCCGTTGCGATTGGCGATGATAATTTCATTATTACCATTAGTCATACGTACTTCGATAACACGATCATCTTCACGAATAGTAATGGCATTGACACCATTTTGACGAGGACGAGAATATTGTTCAAGTAATGTTTTCTTAATAACGCCATTCTTGGTACAGAACAATACGTAATGACTATTGATGAAGTCTTGGTCATTCAAGTTTTTCACGCGTAGATATGCATTTACAGCATCGTCAGAATCAATATTCAATAGATTCTGAATGGCACGCCCTTTAGAATTCTTTGTACCTTCAGGTATCTCATACACTTTTAGCCAATAACACTTACCTTTCTGCGTGAAGAACATCATGGTATTGTGCATTGTTGCGGGATAGATATGTTCCACAAAGTCTTCATCGCGTGTTTCTGTTCCCTTAGAGCCTACTCCGCCTCGATTTTGAGCTCGGAACTCGCTTAATGGAGTACGTTTGATATATCCCATATGAGAAATGGTAATAATCATTTCGTCGTCTGCATAGAAATCTTCCGGATTGAATTCTTCAGATGAATAAACAATTTCAGAGCGACGCTCGTCACCATATTTATCTTTGATCTCGATTAATTCGTCTTTGATAACTTTACGGCAAAGTTCATTGTTGACAAGGATTTCTTCCAAATAGGCAATCTGTTTTTGGATTTCTTCATACTCGGCATGAAGTTGGTCTTGCATAAGGCCGGTCAATTGGCGCAGACGCATTTCTACAATGGCACGTGATTGGATTTCTGTCAGTTCGAAACGTTCCATCAAACCGCTGATCGCATCATTCGGAGTCTTTGCTGCACGAATAATTTTGATTACTTCATCAATATTGTCTGATGCGATAATCAAACCTTCTAAGATATGAGCACGCTCTTTAGCTTTACGTAAATCATATTGAGTGCGGCGAATAACCACGTCATGGCGATGTTCTACGAAGTATTTAATAAGCTCTTTCAGGTTCAATAAACGAGGACGACCATGTACTAGCGCCACATTGTTTACACCAAAAGAAGTCTGTAATAATGTCATCTTATAGAGCTTATTCAGCACTACACTGGCGTTGGCGTCCCGTTTCACATCGATGACAATACGCATACCTTCGCGGTCAGACTCATCATTAGCATTAGAAATGCCTTCTATCCTCTTTTCATTGGCTAAATCGGCAATAGATTTGATTAATTCGGCTTTATTGACTCCGTAAGGAATTTCAGTAACGATAATCTTGTCATGGGTAGAGGTTGTCTCTATTTCTGCTTTGGCGCGCATTACGACACGTCCACGACCAGTTAGATACGCCTCGCGTACGCCACTCATACCATAAATATATCCTCCTGTCGGGAAATCAGGAGCCTTGACATAAGTCATTAAGGACTCAATATCAATATCATTATTATCGATATATGCAATGCAGGCATCTATCACTTCAGATAGATTATGGGTTGGCATATTTGTGGCCATACCTACGGCAATACCAGAAGCTCCATTTACAAGGAGATTTGGGATACGGGTAGGCATCACAGTTGGCTCCAATAATGAGTCATCGAAGTTGGTTTGCATATCAACAGTTTCTTTATCAAGATCCTGCATCATTTCTTCCCCAATCTTCTGCAAACGACATTCTGTATAACGCATGGCGGCAGCACTGTCTCCGTCCACAGAGCCATAGTTACCCTGTCCGTCTACAAGCATGTAGCGCATAGCCCAAGGCTGGGCCATACGAACGAGAGCACCATATACGGAAGAGTCACCATGTGGGTGATATTTACCTAATACCTCACCAACAACTCTGGCAGATTTTTTATAGGGTTTATCCGACGTATTTCCCAGTCCCATCATACCGAAAAGGATTCTTCGGTGAACAGGTTTAAAACCATCTCTAACATCAGGAAGGGCACGCGAAACAATGACCGACATAGAGTAGTCAATGTACGAAGACTTCATTTCCTCCTCGATGTTAATCTTTATAATTCTGTCTTGTTCAAGCATTTAAAAAGATTATTAATTATACATTTTGGGGTTTGTGAAAAACCACGCTAAAGTACTGCTTTTTTACGATATACAAAAGTTTTCCTTCATAAACTTTGTTGCCGGCCACATTCTTACAGAGATTCCCTCTATATAGGATCATGATAGAGTTCACCTGTAAACAAGGGAGGATTGGAAATAGATGAATTGTGCGTTATTATATATAAGGTGTAGGAGAAAAACGGGAGTAACATTATGATTTGTGGCACAGGATTTGTACATTATTAATTCAGTTTGTGATACGCAATATAAAGAAATGCGTATCTTTGTAATAGAAAAACCTTTAATTGAGGAGATTAAAATTATATGAACAATCAATTTTCACAAAGAGTTTCTGATATAATAACTTATAGCAAGGAAGAAGCTAATAGGTTGAGAAATAGATATATCGGTCCTGAACATCTCCTACTTGGTATGTTGCGTGACGGCGGTGGAAAGGCTATCGAAATATTGATGAGACTCGATATAGACTTGAAAAAGGTGAAGAAGCGTATCGAAAGTTTTTTGAGAGAGGCTGAAGATGACACCCTATTACCGGATGCAGATGTCCCATTGTCTCCAATGGCTGCTAAGATATTGAAAATGTGTATTTTGGAAGCACGTGTCTTGAAAAGTGCAACTGCCGATACTGAGCATGTATTATTGGCTATATTGAAGGATGGAGATAATTTGGCTGCTACTGTCCTGGAAGAAAATCGTGTAAACTATCAGTTTGTATTCGAGCAGCTTACAATGCAATCTACTAATCCGAATGCAGGAATGGGATTTCAGGAAGAAGATGAAGAGGATGAAGAAGACATGAATATGTCTCATTCTTCCCGTAGCGCAGGAATGGGAACGGCTTCTTCTGCACAAACAGCATCAAAGCAACCCTCTAATGATACTCCGGTATTGGATAATTTCGGTATGGATATGACTCGTGCAGCTGAGGAAGGTAAACTTGATCCTGTGGTTGGGCGTGAACGTGAAATAGAGCGCTTGGCGCAGATTTTGAGCCGTCGTAAGAAAAACAATCCAGTGCTGATTGGCGAACCGGGAGTTGGCAAATCGGCTATTGTAGAGGGACTGGCATTGCGTATTGTCCAAAAGAAGGTATCTCGTATCCTATTTGATAAACGGGTTGTTATGCTTGACATGGCTTCTGTTGTGGCTGGAACTAAATATCGCGGGCAATTTGAAGAGCGTATACGTTCTATTATTAATGAATTGCAGAAGAACCCGAATATAATTCTGTTTATAGATGAAATTCATACTATTGTAGGTGCTGGTGCCGCTGCAGGTTCTATGGATGCGGCTAATATGCTGAAACCGGCCTTGGCTCGTGGTGAAATACAATGCATCGGTGCTACAACTCTTGATGAATACAGAAAGAATATAGAAAAAGATGGAGCTTTGGAACGTCGTTTTCAAAAAGTGATTGTAGAGCCCACAACTCCGGAGGAAACCCTCCAAATATTAAAAAATATAAAAGAAAAGTATGAAGAGCATCATAATGTTGATTATACAGATGAAGCGTTGGAGGCATGTGTCAAGTTGTCAGACCGTTATGTAACTGATCGCAACTTTCCTGATAAAGCTATTGATGCTTTGGATGAAGCCGGTTCACGCGTGCATCTAATGAACATAAATGTTCCTAAAGAAATTGAGGAACAGGAAAAGCTAATAGAAGACGCACGTGTTTTGAAGGCTGAAGCGGTGAAATCTCAGAACTTTGAATTGGCTGCTAGTTATCGGGATAGAGAGAAAGAACTTTCTGTTCATTTGGATGAAATGAAAGCTGAATGGGAAGCGCGTCTCAAAGATGATCGCCAAACTGTTGGTGAGGAAGAAATAGCCAATGTAATTTCAATGATGTCTGGGGTACCGGTGCAGCGTATGGCTCAAGCGGAAGGTATCAAACTGGCTGGCATGAAAGAAGATTTGCAAGCCAAGGTTGTGGCACAAGACACTGCTATTGAAAAGCTTACCAAAGCAATATTGCGCAGTCGTGTAGGATTGAAAGACCCTAATCGTCCCATTGGTACATTTATGTTTCTTGGTCCTACCGGTGTAGGCAAAACACACTTGGCAAAACAGTTGGCTAAATACATGTTCGGTTCCAGCGATGCGTTGATACGTATCGATATGAGCGAGTATATGGAAAAATATACGGTGTCTCGTATGATTGGTGCGGCTCCGGGATATGTCGGTTATGAAGAAGGCGGACAGTTGACGGAGAAAGTACGCCGCAAACCTTATTCCATAGTGTTGCTTGATGAAATTGAGAAGGCGCATCCGGATGTTTTCAACATCTTGTTGCAGGTATTGGATGAAGGGCGTCTTACTGACAATTATGGCAGAACCATTGATTTCAAGAATACTGTGATTATTATGACCTCCAATATTGGAACCCGCCAATTGAAAGAATTCGGTCGTGGTGTGGGATTTGCGGCGCAAGCTCGTACGGATGATAACGAACATTCGCGTAGTGTGATTCAAAAGGCGTTGAATAAGACTTTTGCTCCTGAGTTCTTAAACCGTTTGGATGAAATCATAACGTTTGACCAGCTTTCACTGGATGCTATTACAAAAATTGTAGATATAGAGTTGAAAGGCTTGTATGGGCGTGTTGAAGCTATTGGCTATAAGATGGTTGTGGATGATGAAGCCAAAAGATTCCTTGCAACGAAAGGTTATGATGTACAGTTTGGTGCACGTCCGTTGAAACGGGCCATTCAGAATTATTTGGAAGATGGACTTTCGGAACTTATTATTTCGGCTGGGGTACAACCGGGTGATACGATTAACGTTTCTGTAAACAAGGAAAAAAATGAGTTGGATATAAATAAAGTGTAATAAAAAAATAGAATAAAAAACAGTCAAAATGTCAGTTCTTGGGAACTGGCATTTTTTTTGTCTTCTGTTTGCGAAAGTAAAAAAATATAAATCTAAAAATATAAACTTAGTATGCAAAAAGGAAATATTGGGGTAACTACAGAAAACATTTTCCCCGTTATCAAAAAGTTTTTGTACAGTGATCATGAGATTTTCCTTCGTGAATTAGTATCTAATGCAGTTGACGCTACTCAGAAGCTTAAAACGCTGGCGTCTATTGGCGAATTTAAAGGTGAAGTCGGTGATTTGACAGTACGTGTGTCTTTGGGTAAGGATACGATTACCGTATCAGACCATGGAATTGGTTTAACGGCAGAAGAAATAGATAAATATATTAATCAGATTGCATTTTCGGGAGCGAATGATTTTTTGGAAAAATATAAGAATGACGCCAATGCTATTATCGGCCATTTCGGACTTGGTTTCTATTCGGCTTTCATGGTTGCCAAGAAAGTTGAAATAATTACCAAATCACATCAGGAAGGAGCTAAAGCTGTGAAATGGACTTGTGATGGTAGTCCCGAATTTACAATTGAAGATACAGAGAAAGCGGAACGCGGTACTGACATAGTTCTTTATATAGATGATGATTGTAAGGAATTCCTTGAAGAAACACGCATATCTTCTCTTTTGAAAAAATATTGTAGCTTCCTTCCTATTCCTGTTGCATTTGGCAAGAAAAAAGAGTGGAAAGACGGTAAGCAGGTTGAAACAGAGGAGGATAACATTATTAATGATGCAAATCCGTTGTGGACACTGAAACCCAGTGAATTAAAAGACGAGGATTATAAAAAGTTCTATCGTGACCTTTATCCGATGTCCGATGAACCGTTGTTTTGGATACATCTGAATGTGGATTACCCGTTCCATCTTACAGGTATATTGTACTTTCCAAAAGTAAAGAGCAACATAGAGTTGAACAAAAACAAAATACAGCTCTATTGCAATCAGGTGTATGTAACGGACTCCGTAGAGGGCATTGTTCCAGACTTTTTGACTTTGTTGCATGGAGTACTTGATTCGCCGGATATTCCACTGAATGTTTCTCGTTCCTATTTGCAAAGTGATTCTAATGTGAAGAAAATTTCTACATACATTACAAAGAAAGTATCCGATCGCTTGCAATCTATATTCAAGAACGATCGTAAACAGTTTGAGGAGAAATGGAATGATTTGAAAATCTTTATTAATTATGGAATGCTCACTCAGGAGGATTTCTATGATAGAGCAAAAGATTTTGCCCTTCTTACCGATACTGATAACAAACATTATACTTTTGAAGAGTATAAGACTTTGATAAAAGACAATCAGACTGACAAGGATGGTAACTTGATTTATCTGTATGCCAACAATAAAGATGAGCAGTACAGCTATATTGAGGCGGCCAAGAATAAGGGCTATAACGTATTGTTGATGAATGGACAGCTTGACGTTGCTATGGTAAGTATGTTGGAGCAGAAATTTGAAAAAGTACGTTTTACTCGCGTAGACAGTGATGTCATTGATAACTTGATAGTTAAAGAAGACAAGAAAAACGATGTATTGGATGCCGGTAAGCAAGAGGCTCTCTCTGCTATTTTCAAGAGTCAACTGCCGCAAATCGAAAAAACAGAGTTTAGCATAATGGCGCAATCTTTGGGGGAAAATGCCTCGCCGGTGATGATTACTCAAAGTGAGTATATGCGTCGTATGAAAGAAATGGCTAATATTCAGGCCGGAATGAGTTTCTATGGTGAAATGCCGGATATGTTTAACTTGGTATTGAATGCTGATCATAAGTTAGTCAAAGAGATTCTGGATGATGAAGATAGAGAATGTACAGCAGCTATTGCACCGGTTCAGAAAGAAATGGATGATATCAACAACCGTCGTAATGAACTGAAAAAGAAACAGGAAGGTAAAAAAGATGAAGAGATTTCTACAGTTGAAAAAGATGAAGTAGACAGCTTGGACAAGAAGTGGGAAGAACTGAAAGCACAGAAAGAAAGTCTGTTTGCCAACTATGCCGCCCATAATAAAGTTGTTCGTCAATTGATTGATTTGGCTTTGCTTCAAAACGGTATGTTGAAAGGTGAGGCTTTGAATAACTTTGTTAAAAGAAGCATTGATATGATTAAATAAGCCCCTTTAAATTTATTATATAGGGCATTACAGCTTATATGAGTTGTAATGCCCTTTTTTTGTTTGTTTTTTCGTAATGATTATGTTTTTTTCCGTTGGATACGAGGTTTTTGGAAACTATTGTCTATATTTGGACATTGAATAAACTAGTATATTTCACTCGAAACTATATTCATGAAAAGATTTCTTTTGTTTTTGTCACTCTGCCTGTTCTTTCTGCCGTTTACGCAAGCTCAGAAAGTAGGACTTGTTTTGAGTGGCGGTGGTGCAAAAGGCATGACGCATATCGGTATTATTCGTGCTTTGGAAGAAAATAATATTCCTATCGATTACATTACCGGTACTTCTATGGGAGCTATTATTGGTTCGCTTTACGCTATGGGATATTCTCCTGATGATATGGAAGCATTGCTGCGCTCAGAAGACTTCAAACGTTGGTATTCGGGGCAAATAGAACCCGAATATGGGTATTACTTTAAGCAAAACCGACCTACTCCGGAGTTTTTCAATATTCGTTTCTCTTTTAAGGATTCGTTGCATATCAAGCCTCAGATACTTCCTACTAGTATGGTAAACCCTATTCAGATGAATTTGGTTTTTGTCGAGCTTTTTGCACGTGCTACAGCGGCATGTAATGGGGATTTTAATCATCTGTTTGTGCCTTTTCGTTGCATAGCTTCCGATGTGTATAACAAAAGGCCGTTGATTATGCGTAAGGGGGATTTAGGAGATGCGGTACGCGCTTCGATGAGCTTTCCGTTTGTATTCAAACCGATAGAAATTGATAGTGTTTTAGCTTATGACGGTGGAATTTATAATAATTTCCCGACCGACATCATGCGCGAAGATTTTCGGCCGGGAGTCATTATTGGTAGTGTAGTGGCTGCTAATCCCGGTAAACCAAAAGAAAATGATTTGATGAGTCAGCTTGAGAACATGATTATGCAGAAAACGGACTATACTCTTCCGGATTCTTTGGGTATTGTTATGACATTTAAGTATGATGACGTAAGTCTTTTGGATTTTGATCGTTTGCAAGAATTGCACGATATCGGCTATAATCGGACTATCAGCCTGATGGATTCTATAAAAAGTCGTATACATCGGAGAACAAGTGCAGAGAATGTACGTTTAAGGCGTCTTGTATATCGAAGCAATTTACCTCAGTTCCGTTTTAGAGACATCTATATAGAAGGAGCTAATCCACAGCAGCAAGCCTATATTAAAAAAGAGTTCCATGATGAAGACCATGAGGTGTTTACATATGAAGATTTGAAGCGTGGTTATTTTCGCCTATTATCCGATAATATGATATCGGAGATTATCCCACATGCGGTTTATGATCCCAAAACCGACTTATATTCATTGCATTTAAAGGTTAAAATGGAGGATAATTTCTCTGTACGAATGGGCGGAAGTGTTTCTACGACCAGTTCTAATCAGATTTATTTAGGACTGGGATATCAGAATCTGAACTATTATTCCAAAGAAATTACTCTTGACGGTCAGATTGGTAAGGTGTATAATAATGCGCAACTTATGGCTAAAATAGATCTTCCTACTCGTGTTCCGACCTCCTATCGCCTTATTGCTTCTTTGAGCACGTTCGATTATTACAAAAAGGATAAGCTTTTCTCTAAAAATGATAAACCTTCTTTTAATTCTAAAGATGAGCGTTTTGTGAAGTTGATGGTGGCTCTGCCTTTTTTAGCAAATAAGCGAGCTGAAATAAGTATCGGATATGGAAAACTTCAGGATAATTATTTCCAATCCAATGTGATAAACTTTGATAAAGATCGTTCGGACAGGAGTACTTACAACCTTTTAGGAGGTGCTATAGGCTTTTATGGTAGTACATTGAATGCACGACAATATGCCACAAAAGGCTATTTTGAAAAATTGGTAGCACAGGTTTTTACCGGAAAAGAAAAGTTTATACCGGGAAATCCTACAGAAACAAGTTTCACAACTAAAGATCGGCAGTCTTGGTTACAAATATCTTATATGAAATATGCGTATCATACCATGGCTCCAAAGTTTACTTTGGGGTGGATGGCGGAAATGCTATATTCATCGAAGAATTTTTCAGAGAATTATGCGGCAACTATGTTGCAGGCTGCAGATTTTTCTCCGACTCCCCATAGCAAGATAATGTATAATGAGGCATTCCGGGCCAATCAGTTTTTAGCGGCAGGTATCAAACCGATTTTTGTTTTCAATGACATGTTTCAAGTTCGTTCTGAACTTTATGGATTCATGCCTATATTTCCTATTAAAAAGAATGCTTTGAACAAGGCTTATTACGGAAAAGCGTTTTCCCGCTTTGAATATTTGGGAGAAATTTCAGTGATATGTCAATTACCATTCGGAGCGATATCAGCATATGTAAATCATTATAGTTCACCGAAAAAGGAATGGAATGTGGGGCTGACACTCGGTTGGCAATTGTTTAATTACCGATTCATTGAGTAATTTTCCTCAAAAAAAGTGTGCATATTGTTTGCTAATTTAGAAAAAGTACGTATCTTTGCACCCGTTAAACAAAAAGGCCGCGTAGCTCAACTGAATAGAGTAGCTGACTACGGATCAGCCGGTTACAGGTTTGAATCCTGTCGCGGTCACTACCAAAAGAAGTTCGATTAGTTTTGCAATGGCCGCGTAGCTCAACTGAATAGAGTAGCTGACTACGGATCAGCCGGTTACAGGTTTGAATCCTGTCGCGATCACAAAAACCTCTACATTTATTGTAGAGGTTTTTTGTTTGTTGCATTATAAGATTGACCCATAAAAAAAGCCTCGCTAATGCGGGGCTTTTTTATGCTCTAATATATAATTTAGCATTTGATATTTAATTCGTTTAATATCGTACGCATAGCTTCGAAAGTTGTGATTCTAGTTGGCACGAGTGGCAGACGAAGTTTATTTTCAATCATTCCCATTGCATTTAGCATAGCTTTAACTCCAGCAGGATTACCATCTACAAAGAGTAATTTGAATAATTCAGCAAATTTGTGATGAATTGTCAGTGCATTTTGGTAATCTCCTTGTAATGCCAAACGCACCATACGACTGAATTCGCGCGGGAAGGCATTTCCTATGACCGAGATGATGCCAACTGCCCCTAAGGTGATCAAGGGAAAGGTGATGCCGTCATCGCCTGAAATAACGTCGAAATTAGCAGGTTTATTTTTGATGATATCATCCATTTGGGTAATGTCACCTGATGCTTCCTTGATTGCAATGACGTTTTTGAAGTCACGTGCAATTCGTAAGGTTGTTTCAGCTTTCATATTTACACCGGTGCGTCCCGGTACGTTATAGAGTACAATAGGGAGCTCTGTGGCTTCGGATATCGCTTTATAATGCTGGTAAATACCTTCTTGAGAAGGCTTGTTGTAATATGGTACAACAGAAAGAATCGCATCTACTCCGGTAAAATCGTCATTTTTTAGAGTATCTACCACAGCGCGAGTATTATTTCCTCCTACTCCGAGTAAAATAGGTATTTTCCCATTCACCCGTTCGATAACCATTTTCTTAATTTTCTTTTTTTCGTCTTCAGTCAAAGTCGGAGTTTCTGCTGTGGTACCAAGCACGCATAAAAAGTCAGTGTTGTTTTGAAGCTGATAGTCTACTAAACGCATCAATGCATCGTAATCAACGCTTTCATCCTCTTTAAATGGAGTAATCAGCGCTACCCCCATTCCTTTCAATCTTGTCTGTATCATGAGTATTATAAAGTAATCTCTAATTAAATGACTCGCAAAAGTACGATTTTTTTCGATTTACCATACAAATATAAGCTATAAAAAAGCTTTTTGTGGAAATTTGTTAGGATATGAGCGTTAAAAACTCATCTTCGCTTATAATCTTTATACCCAGTTTATGGGCTTTTTCCAGCTTGGACGGCCCCATATTTTCACCTGCCAGAATAAAACTGGTCTTGGTGGAGATACTGCCAACGTTCTTTCCACCATTTTTTTCTATCAGACCTTTATATTCATCTCGAGAATGATGGGTGAATACGCCGCTTATTACGATAGATTGCCCTGCCAGTTTATCCGTATATTCATTCAAATCTTCTTCTTTACGATATAGTTGCAACCCGGCAGATTTCAGACGTTCTATAAGACTGACATTCAATGGACTTGAGAAGTATATTAAGATGCTTTGCGCTATTTTTTCCCCGATTTCATCGATACTTGTCAGCTTTTCGAGATCTGCATTTTCCAGTTCCTCTATATTATTAAAGGATTTGGCTATTTTTTTGGCTACTGTTTCACCCACGAAACGAATTCCCAATGCAAAAAGCACTCTTTCAAAAGGAACTTCTTTGCTTGCCTTGATTCCTTTAATAATGTTTTCTGCAGATTTCTCACCCATACGGTCTAAATTTTTAATATCCTCTGCTGTGAGTTGATATAGATCTGCCGTATCCTTGATTAATCCCAAACGATAGAACGTATCTACGGTCTCCGGACCCAGTCCGTCAATATTCATAGCCTTGCGACTGATAAAATGCTCTATTTTGCCTTTTATTTGGGGGGGACAAGCTGTTTCGTTAGGACAATAGTGGGCTGCTTCTCCTTCATAACGTACCAACTTGCTGCCACATTCCGGGCAATGAGTGATAAATTTTACTTTTTCACCGATAAGCATGCCGCGTGCATCTTTGTCCACCCCTGTAATTTTGGGTATGATTTCTCCGCCTTTTTCCACATAAACCATATCTCCGATATGTAAGTCCAACCCTTCGATAATATCAGCATTGTGCAGGGAGGCTCTCTTCACAATAGTACCGGATAGTTGTACGGGGTCTAAGTTGGCGACAGGAGTTATTGCTCCGGTGCGTCCTACCTGATAAGTAACCCTGTTTAAACGCGTTAAGGCACGTTCTGCCTGAAATTTGTATGCTATTGCCCAACGAGGAGATTTTGCGGTAAAACCAAGACTTTTTTGTTGGCGCATACTGTTGACTTTTAGTACGATACCGTCTGTCGCAACCGGCAGGTTTTTACGTTCAGTATCCCAGTATCTAATATATTCGAATACTTCTTCAAGGCTGTGAGTTTTTTTCGTGTGCTCTGAGATCTTAAATCCCCAACCGGCGGCTGTTTGCAGATTCTCATAATGCCCGTCACAAGGCAATTCCTCTCCTAAAAGATAGTATAGATAGGCATCAAGCTTACGTGAAGCTACAATAGCGGAGTTTTGCAGTTTTAAAGTTCCGGACGCGGCGTTACGTGGATTGGCAAAAAGCGGTTCTTCACGTGCTTCTTTTTCCCGATTGAGTTCTTCAAATACCTCCCAAGGCATTAATATTTCTCCTCTGATCTCAAAATGTTCAGGATAATTGTTGCCATGTAAAACCAATGGTATGGTGCGGATTGTTTTTACATTGTCTGTCACATCGTCGCCTTTTTCGCCGTCTCCTCGGGTTACAGCACGTACTAACTTGCCGTTCTCGTAGGTCAATGAAATGGACGTTCCGTCGTATTTCAATTCGCAGCATATTTCAAAATCCTCATTCAGAGCTTTTTTTACTCGGTCATAAAAGTCCGTTACTTCATTTTCGGAATAAGTGTTTCCTAACGAAAGCATGGGATATTTATGAGTTACCTGTGTGAAGTTCTTGTTCAAGTCACTTCCTACGCGCATGGTGGGAGAATTTTCATCTTGATACTCAGGATGCTCTTTCTCAAGGTCCTGCAATTCGCGCATCATGTCATCGAACTCTTTATCTGATATTTCGGGGGTATTCAGCACGTAATAATTATAATTGTGCCGATGGAGGTCGGTGCGTAATTGGTCTATTCTTTCTTTTATTGTCATAACGATTTTAGAGTTTGTACGCAAAAATACGGGTTTCTCCCGAATATTTTTTGCTTTTACTCTTAACTTACACTATTTTTGCGGAAAAATTAAGTATATGCGTATTGACATCATCACTGTTTTGCCGGAAATGATTGAAGGCTTCTTCAACTGCTCCATAATGAAACGCGCTCAAAATAAGGGGCTTGCAGAAATCCACATTCATAATCTTCGCGAATATACAGAAGATAAGTATCGCCGGGTGGACGATTATCCTTTTGGTGGGTTTGCCGGAATGGTTATGAAAATAGAGCCCATAGAGCGCTGCATCAATACTTTGAAGGCAGAACGAGAATACGACGAGGTAATTTTTACAACTCCGGATGGTGAGCAGTTCAATCAGCCTATGGCCAATACGTTGTCTTTGGCTAAAAGTCTCATTATTCTCTGTGGGCATTTCAAGGGGATTGATTATCGCATTCGAGAGCATCTTATAACAAAAGAAATCAGTATTGGCGACTACGTACTGACAGGTGGTGAATTGGCAGCTGCCGTTATGGCTGATGCGATTGTTCGCATTATCCCTGGGGTTATCTCTGACGAGCAGTCTGCTCTTTCCGATTCCTTTCAAGATAATCTTTTAGCTGCTCCGGTCTATACGCGTCCTGCTGATTACAAAGGCTGGAAAGTTCCGGAAATTTTACTATCCGGTCACGAGGCTAAAATTAAGGAATGGGAATTGCAACAGTCACTTGAAAGAACTCGTAAACTACGTCCAGATCTGTTGAATGAGTGATATGTAAAATGTAAATAAAAAGAAAAAGGACATTCACTTATGAATGTCCTTTTTTATGAAAATAGCTTGCGAATGGCTATACCTTGTTAGGTGTTATATCTCAAGCGCACCTATTATCTCCTTCACAGACTTATAATTGTGTCTGTTGAGATAATCATCAATTCCTTCTGCAACCTTCACGGTTATTGCCGGATCGATAAAGTTTGCTGTACCAATTTGTATGGCAGAAGCTCCTGCAAGCATGAATTCTACTGCATCTTTCCAATTCATGATACCTCCCAGTCCTATGACTGGTATTTTTACCGCCTTAGCAACTTGCCATACCATACGGAGTGCAATGGGTTTCACTGCTGCTCCGGACATACCTCCCGTTACAGTAGAGAGTATAGGACGCTTGCGTTCCGCGTCCACAGCCATTCCTAGCAAGGTATTGATGAGTGATACGCTATCTGCACCGCCATTTTCGGCTGCACGTGCTATTTCTGTAATATCTGTAACGTTGGGTGAGAGTTTTACGATAAGTGTCTTTTTGTAAACTGAGCGTACAGCTTTTACTACTTCTTCAGCGCCTTTGGCTGTAACTCCAAACGCCATTCCACCTTGCTTGACATTAGGGCAGGAAATATTTAACTCTATGGCAGGAATATTTACAAGATCGTTGATGATTTCCGCTGTTTTCACATAATCTTCAATGGCAGAACCTGAAACATTCACAATCATATTGGTTCTGATATCCTTGATGCGCGGATAGATATGTTCAACAAAATAATGCACACCTTTATTTTGCAGTCCCACAGCATTTAACATGCCGGACGGAGTCTCTGCCATGCGCGGATATGGGTTACCTTCACGTTTGTGAAGAGTGGTGCCTTTTACAATTATACCACCTATTCGCGATATATCGATGAAATCGGCAAATTCTTCACCATATCCAAAAGTTCCGGATGCCGTCATTACCGGATTCTTCATTTGCAGTTCGCCAATATTTACACTTAAATCTGCCATAATAGTTTATTTGTATTAAAAACCGGACCTTCTTTACATACACATAAATGACCTTCCGTAGTATTTTCCACGCAACATAAGCAGGCTCCTATGCCACATGCCATCATGTTCTCCAGGGATACTTCACAATTGATGCCTTTACTTTTAGCATATTTAGCTACGGCCATCATCATCGGTTTAGGCCCGCAGGTATATATTTGTTCAAAATTCACTTTGCTTAATATAGAGTGCTGGGTGACATATCCTTTTTCGCCATAGCTGCCGTCTTCCGTAGTGGTATATACTTCTCCATAAGCAGCGAATTCTTCTAATTGCAGCAAGTCTTTATTGCTTCTGGCGCCTAACAGGAACGTTGGTTTGCTTCCGTTTTTAGCTAATTGTTCACCTAAATACAGCATAGGTGCTGTGCCTACACCACCACCTACTAATAGAAGCTTATCTGAGGGCTTTTCAGGCATTGTGAAGCAATTTCCCAACGGAAGTACTACATTGATTGCGTCTCCCTTTTTCGCTTCGCCTAAACGCTTGGTTCCGTCACCAACAAGTTGAATGAGGAACCAAACCTCATTCCGTTGTTTGTCTACATAATTAATAGAGATAGGACGCCGTAGGAAAGTCGTTGGTGAACCGTCTACACGAATCTCTGCAAATTGTCCCGGTAGCATTTCCGGAAGCGGGGACGAAGAAGTCAATTTCAGCAGCGCATAATTGGCATGCAGACGAACATTCTCGGTCACTGTCAGATCTAAAATATATTTTTTCATATTATCTATAAAGAAGAATTATCTTTCGGCTGCAAAGATACGGGAATTTGTGCAAATAGCCGTAGCTGTCTTCTAATTTTCCGGTTTGAATGTTTCGTAAGTATTATCATCAAAGAAAATTCTTATTTCGGTTATTTTCCTTGGTGGCCTTTCTTTATAGATAATCTCTTGTTTTACAATCTCTTTGGGGGGCTTTTGTACTGTTTCTAATGCGATTTCCTTGCGATTTTCCGAAACATTCGGTTCATAGGACGGGTTTTCTGGATTGTCAGCAAATAGCGGATAGTCAAATCCACCGCTTTCAGTGGAAGAGGAATCATTACTCATATTTCCTTTCCCCGTTAGCAACCATTCCAAGTTAATGTCCTTGTAACATTGATGCAACTTCAGAATTACTTCTGTACTTGGATATTTATTGCGAGAACCTAAAATATGAGAAATGGTAGCTTGGGCCACTCCAATGCTTTCGGCAAATGCTCCGGCTGTTAGTTTTTCCCGATCCATTATCATCTTAAATCTATCTTTTATACTCATGGTGTGATTATTATTACAATTGTATTCCTAAACTATCCGATTACAAAAGTAAACAATAAAAATCACAAAAGCAAATCATAATTGTAATATGTAATTTTTTACAGTCGTACTCCTGATTATTACTTATGTTATATATTAATGCACAATGTCTATTGTTGATTGATTTATCATTAATATTTTTAGTTTAATTAAAATCTATATTTTATTGATATATAATGTATTATATACACTGTGTTTGCTTGATTTTACCTGTATTACAAATGTTTCATGCTTGTTATTTGTTCTATTAAGCCTTTGCTATAATAAAATATGGTATAGTTAAGATTTATAGCTATTTATATTTCTAAAATATTACTATTAATGGTTTGTTGTATAAACGTATAGTGAGCGATATTATTAATGAAAATTTCGATATTCACAATTGTATTAATGATATAATATGTATATTTGGTATATATTACCATTGTATTTTATACAATAGTAATATATGCTTTTTACGAAAGTTATATTCCATAGTTGCAGTGCACAACTATTCTCTCTATTTAGTATTGATGGATAAATTTGGATGGGCTATTTTTTTAAGAAAATGGGTGACAATTAGCAAGCGGATTTATATTCTCTCTGTTCCACTTCTCATTAAGATGAAATCTCTGCCTTATTTCCGTATAAATGTCTGGATGATTAAAAAAATGCGATTCTCAGGACATCTTTTTGGGGGTATTTTATTGTATATTAGTCTTTTATACTACTTTTAGGGTTATTGGCAAAGAGGTGAAATAGAAAAAAAGGGGGAAATTCCCCCTAAATGTGACAGAATGATACAAAAATGAACAGTTTCTTCTATTTACTTTATTGTAGGAAAGGTTATGTTCAAAGGAGTTTTTAATGCAGGATTTTAAAGATCAACTCACGCAAGAGATCGCTGTCATTTAATGAAGAGTTGCCTACTCCTTTGGATTTTGCATCCGTATATCGTATTTCTCCAATGATTTGCATGGTTTTTACTCCATTATATCGCCGCATGGCATTTAGATATTCACGAGACTGCCATGGAGTCTTTAAGCCTATGAATGAAGCAATGCCTTGCTCTGTTTTTTCGGGAGCGTAATAGGCTAACATTAAGTTGGAAAAGAATCCAAAAAGTAAAGATAAAGTCATTTGAATCGGATTGGTTTTTGGATTTTCTTCAAAATATTTTATTATTTTATTCGCTTTCAAGATGTCCTTTTCCACAATGGCGCTACGGAGCTCAAAGTTGTTATAATCTTTGCTGATTCCAATGTTTCGCTCTATCTGCTCGGGGGTAACGCGTGTCTGGCTTTTTGGAAGTGTAATAATCAGTTTCTCCAGCTCTCCGGTAAGGCGACTGAGATCGGTTCCTACGAAATCGGCAAGCATGGAAGTTGCTTTGGGATCCATATCTACCCCCTTACGTTTCATGTATGACGTGATGAATGTCGGAAGCTGGGCATCCCTTACTTTCTTAGATTCGAACAGTATGCCGGACTTTTCTATTTCGGCAGCCAGCTTTTTCCTTCTGTCCAGTGTGCCATGCTTGTGGCATATTACCAATATAGTGGAAAGCAAAGGCTTCTGAAGGTAATAGGAAAGCTCTTCCATGTTGCGTATGTTCTGTGCTTCCTTTACCACAACCACTTGGTGTTCTGACATCATCGGATAACGTTTGGCGGCATTGATGATTGTAGCTACATCTACGTCTGCACCATACATTACGGTCAGGTTGAACTCTTTTTCGGTTTCATTCAGTATATTGTCCGTTATATAATCCGAAAGAAGATCGATGTAATATGGTTCTTCGCCCATTAAATAATAGACGGGGCGATATTGTCCGGCTTTTAGCTCTTTGATAATGTCGTCACACGTGATTTCCTGCTTTGCCATATTTTTTTGCTTTACCAGTCGAATTTCAGATGTTTTACGGTTTTCTTTTCGTCAATAATCATACGCAGGGATGCGATGCCTATTTCAACGTGTTCCGTTACGTAATTTTGGGTTACTATATTATCGCTCTTATCAGTCTTGACCCCTTCGGGAATCATTGGTTGATCGGACACCAGTAATAAGGCTCCTGTCGGGATATGATTGGCAAAGCCGCAGCTGAATAAAGTTGCCGTTTCCATGTCAACTGCCATGGCGCGCGTCTTCTTGAGGTATTCTTTGAAGTTTTCATCATGTTCCCAAATACGGCGATTGGTAGTATATACGGTTCCGGTCCAGTAATCACGCGCATAGTCGCGAATGGCGGAAGAAACGGCACGTTGCAGCATGAACGCCGGTAATGACGGTACTTCCGGTGGAAAATAGTCGTTTGAGGTACCTTCGCCGCGGATGGCGGCGATTGGAAGGATAAGGTCCCCTATTCTATTTTTTTTGTCTATACCACCGCATTTGCCTAAAAACAGACATGCTTTAGGCTGAATAGCGCTCAGTAAATCCATGATAATGGCGGCATTAGGGCTTCCCATTCCAAAATTGATAATGGTTATTCCTTCCGCACTGGCAGAAATCATATTGGCATCTTTGCCGAGAATGGGAACATTGAACTTTTCAGCGAAAATTTCCACATACTTGTTGAAGTTGGTCAACAGGATATACTCTCCAAAATCTTCCAGGTTACGTTTTGTGTAACGGGGTAGCCAATTAGCGACGATTTCTTCTTTTGTTTTCATAAGATTTCATTAAATTTGTTCCCTAAAGAGTCGTTAAGGAGTGATTGTTTAACTTACAAAGTTACAATAAAAAAGTAAAAACAAGAAATTAAAATAGAATGTTCTCACTGAACTTGCCGGCATTTGATGCCAAAATTGCTATGAGGGACGGGAAAAGGAGTATTTTTGACGTGGTCCGTCGCCGATATGTTGCTTTGACTCCTGAGGAATGGGTGCGACAGCACTTTGTGCACTTTCTTTTGGTGCATAAAGGCTATCCGCAGGCGCTTATGGCAAACGAGGTGCAGGTGCAATTGAATGGCACTAAAAAACGCTGTGATACAGTGCTTTACAGGCGTGATCTCACAGCGCGTATGATTGTGGAATACAAGGCTCCCGAAGTGGAAATTACTCAAAAGGTTTTCGATCAGATTACCCGTTACAATATGGTATTGAAGGTGGACTATCTGATAGTGAGTAATGGTATCAGGCATTATTGCTGTCGTATGGATTATGAAAATAATAGTTATATTTTCTTACAAGATATACCCGATTACAAGGATCTTTGATTTGAGTCACTGAGTGAGCTGCAATGAGTCCCTGAGTGAAAGGGATTCAGTCAGGGAGTCAATGCCTTTCACTCAGGGACTCATTGTATCCCCTCTCAGAACTGCTTCTGGACGGGGGATGAAAATGTTGATGATGTGTGAAAATGATAGTAAAAAATACGTATCCCCTCCTACTCTTATGAGTTTGGACAAATGTGTGAAATTAATTGGAAATAGCAAAATAGGCCTACTTTTGATTTTCATGTTCATAAATAAGGTTCAGGCTGTTATTCATCTCATAAAATAACTGCCTGAACCTTATTGGGTTTATCGCAAGAATTACGGAATTTATTCAGCGTCTGCTGCTTTCTTTCTGCTTCTTGTTGTTTTTTCTTTTACCGGTTCTTCTTTCACTTCCGGAGCAATACCTGCCAGTTCCGGGTCAATCATGATACGTCCGCAATATTCGCAAACAATGATTTTCTTACGTGAACGGATGTCCAATTGTCTTTGAGGCGGAATTTTGTTGAAGCAACCACCGCAGGCATCACGCTGTACATAAACGATGCCCAAACCGTTGCGTGAATTTTTGCGGATACGCTTGAAAGACTGGAGCAGACGCGGTTCGATTTTTGTTTCGAGATCTTTGGCTTTGTCTCTTAGCTTTTCTTCTTCCTGTTTGGTTTCAGAAATGATTTCGTCCAGCTCATTCTTCTTTACGTCCAGATCTTTTTGTCTTTCTTCCAAAGCGGCAATGCTTTCTGCTGCTTCCTGAGATTTCACTTCCTCATCAGCGGTAAACTCTTTGATTCTCTTTTCGCAAAGCTCAATTTCCAATGTTTGGAACTCGATTTCTTTACTTAGGAAGTCATATTCGCGGTTGTTACGTACGTTTTCCTGTTGTTCTTTATATTTTGCAACGGAAGCTTTTGCGGTTTCGATCTCTACTCTTTTGGTAGCAATAGCGGATTTCAATTCGGAAACCTCCGACTGGATTCTTTCGATACGGGTACTCAAACCGGCAATTTCATCTTCCAAGTCTTGTACTTCCAGAGGAAGCTCGCCTCTCAACGTCTTGATTTCATCAATTTTAGACAACATGGTCTGTAATTGGAACAAAGCTTTTAATTTCTGCTCCACTGTCAATTCCTGAGGATCTTTTTTTGCTTCTTTAGCCATTTTAATTACATGTATTTTATGGGATTCGTATTTACTTTGCTTGGTTGAACTTCAACAGCAGGAAACAAATCCCGGATTATTGTATAAAATATTTCTTTTGTATACTGTTCGCTTTCATAATGCCCTATCTCTGCCAACAGGATGTCTGTGTCGTGGCCGAAATAGTCGTGGTATTTTATTTCGCCGGTAATGAAGACATCAGCATGGTTGCGTATGGCAAGCGGCATGAGAAAAGCCCCTGCACCGCCACATAGGGCAACGGTCTGTATCTCCCGTCCGGTCAGTTTGTTGTGTTTCAGGCAACCCACTTCAAAGGTTTTCTTGATACGCTTCAGGAACTCCAATTCGGTTTCCGGAGCTTCCAATTCGCCGATAACGCCTGCTCCGGCTTGTTGCCAGGAGTTCTGCAACGGATATAAATCAAATGCAGGTTCCTCGTACGGATGTGCGGCGAGTAACGCTTTTATTGCTTCTGCTTTTCGGTAAGCTGGCAGAATGGTTTCGATACGCGTCTCCTTTTCCACATGCAGCTCGCCGATTTTTCCGCAATAAGGATTGGCGCTTTCAAGAGCACGAAACATTCCCTCGCCCTCCACATTGTAGCTGCACGAATCATAATTGCCGATACATCCGCATCCGGCAGATGCCAATGCTGTGCGTACTTGTTCCGCCTGTGCGGCAGGTACGAATGTCACCAGTTTCAATAAAGCGTTTTCTTTGGCTTCCAGTACACGTACATTCTTTAATCCGATTTTCTCGGCAATCTTGAAATTCACTCCTTCCGGTGCATTGTCCAGGTTAGTGTGGGCGGAATAAATGACAAGGTCGTTCTTGATAGCTTTCAAGATACAACGCTCCACATAGTCCTTTCCTGTTATGGATTTATAACCTTTGAAGATAAGCGGATGATGCGATATGACAAGATTGTACCCTAACGCAATTGCTTCGTCCAATACGGCTTCAGTAACGTCAAGACACAACAAAGCCCCTGTTGCTTCCGCATCTGTCAATCCGATTTGCAGGCCGGCATTATCAAATCCGTCTTGCAATGGCAGAGGCGCGAACCGTTCAAGGGCGCTTACTATCTCCTTAATTTTCATTATCAGTAGAAAATTTGGTTGCAAATATACATAAAAGTAGCGAATTACGGCTTACTTTTTACTTTTTTTTCTACCATGACAGGCCGTAGCTTTCCGTAGGCGTCGAAAGACTTACGCGAAGCCAATGAAATGGTTATCATCAGTGAAAGCATAGATGCCGTAAATGTGATAACCATAATCATCATCTGATATTTGATAGCGACATTGGGACTACTCCCGCCCAATATCTGTCCAATCATTGTTCCGGGAAATGCTACCAAGCCCATGACAGAGATATTGGCGATGAGCGGACTGAATGCCTTGATAATGGCCTGACGGATAAACGGCGCTTGCGCTTCTGTACGGGTAGCCCCGTTACCAAGCAGATAGCGGTAAAGTTGTTGCTCGCGTTTCAATCCGCTATAATAAGTATTTAGGGCTATAACATTACTGGATAGCATGTTTCCCATCAATATGCCGAAAATAGGAATGAAGTATTGGGCACTGAACACATTTTCAAGACGCAGTACGATTCCTATAAAATACATTCCCACGCATACCACGCTACACAGAAAACCTACGGATATAGGTATCAGTAATATCCTGCGTTTCAGTTGTGTGCGTGCCAGTGCCGTTTGCGAAGCTACGAGTATCATGACGATTACCCACAGGAAATTAATCCACGGATTATTCCAAAGAAAAAGGTATTTCAGATAAACGCCGATGAAGAAAAGCTGCACAATCATGCGTGCCGTACCGATGAGAGTTGCACGTAGCAGGCCGGTCTTGAATTTCCATATATAGAATAATGGTATTAATAGCAAAAGTAGTCCGATGCCCAGACTGAGGTATGATATGTCGATAGTTCCCATGAGTATTTTCGATAGCTTGTAATGCAAAGGTAGCGCTATTAATAAATTATGGAAGAATTTATTAATAAATTTACCGGAATTTATTAATAAATCTTGGAAGATTCATTAGTATTTTGGTGGTTCTCTTTTTCCTGCGGAATTAGCGGATAAATATGAAAACCAATGCGGATGCAATAATAATGCACCCCCCAATAATAATCAGCATCATTCGTACGGTATGTTTCTGTTCGGAATGTTCCTTTTGCCGGGTAAATTTGGTTATCTTTTCCATGTCTTCTGCAGTTGTATTGTGAGGCATGCGGCGCCCTTTGTGCATTTTATCTAAACGCTCATTGAGACGCTCCCGGCGAAGAAGGCGTAAATTGCGGTTCTCCTTATCACGACGTATCATATCAAAAACAAATCCGGCAAAACTCATGGCTTTATGTTTATCAGGTTTGTCACATTATTATATGTCGGTCACATCCTTTGGCGAAATCCATGTCGTGTGATACTGCCAGTACGGCGGTTCCCTTTTGGGTTTGATGCCGTAAGAAGGCCAGCACTCTCTCCGTAGAACCCGAATCGAGCGCCGAAGTCGGCTCGTCCACAATGATTAGTGGCTTGTTGATCATGGAAGCTACGGCTATCATCATGCGTTGGCGTTGGCCGCCGGATATCTCATTTACACGTTTATAATATAACTCTTCTTCAAGTCCTAATTCTTCAAAGCAATTGAATAGTCGTATTTCGGAGAACGGTGTGGCTCGATTGGCTTTCAGACTGAAAGGCAGCTGTATCATGTCTTTTACCCATTCTAACGGTAGCGCCAATTCTTGTGGAATCCAAGCTATTTGTTTGCGAATGAGGTCTATGCTGTTTTTATCCGATACGATGTTATTGACCGTAATACGTCCTTCTTTTAATGGAGTAAACCCCAGTATGGCATTGAGAAGAGATGTCTTTCCGCATCCCGACGAACCGGAAATACAGGCAATCTCTCCCCTCCTCAATTGCAGGTTGAAGTTGGAGAATAGTATATCGTGACCGTATGCAATACTGGCACCCTCTATTTGTAACATAAATAAATTCTTTAGTCCTTATTGCAAAGGTAAGGAAAAAAGATTTGCAAAGATAACTTTATACTTTTATCTTTGTATCACTAATTAATTCGGGAAAAAAAAGTATGATACAGAACGAACGGGATTGCCGCCATGAGCATGTACTGGGCGTGGCGAGACAAATGATGACTGCCGCACGCACAGCGCCTAAAGGGAAAGGTGTAGATGTAATTGAAACGGCGCTGGTTACAGGAGAAGACCTGAAAAAACTTTCAGAAAAAATGAGTGCCATGGCAGAAGAATTGGGTATGAAGTTCTTTCTGCGTGATGCGGCAAACGTTTTGCAAGCAGAATGTGTTGTTATAATAGGTACGCGCGAGCAGGCGCAAGGGTTGAACTGCGGTCATTGTGGCTTTCCAACTTGTGCCGGGCGTTCCGAGGGGGTGCCATGTGCCTTGAATACGGTTGATGTGGGGATTGCTGTCGGCTCCGCTTGCGCTATGGCTGCCGATATGCGGGTGGATACCCGGGTGATGTTCTCTGCCGGACTGGCTGCACAACGAATGAATTGGCTGAAGGATTGCAAGGCGGTATTCGCTATTCCGGTCAGCGCTTCTTCCAAGAATCCGTTCTTTGATAGGAAGCCTAAAGAAGAAAAGAAATAAGTGTATTGCCGAACCAGAAGTTGAGAAATGTAAAGCTGAACTTTAGGCTTCATTATCTTACTTAACGAATTAAATAACTTAGAATTGATATGGGATATTTTGTTGGAATTCCATTAGGTGGAGCTACCGAAAAAGATTATCAGGTGCGTTTTGGTAAGAATATGACCTTTCAGGTGGAAACGCGTGCTCCCCACCTGCCTGCAGAATGGGCTTTACAAAGCGGTGTACAACTTACATGGCCTCATGCAAATACCGATTGGGCTTATATGCTTGAGGAAGTACAGCAATGTTTTATTGCCATTGCTTCCGAAATAGCCAAGCGGGAGTTGCTGCTGATTGTAACTCCGGAACCTGAGGAAGTGAGAATGCAAATCTCCGCGGCAGTTAATATGGATAACGTACGTTTTCTGGAATGTGAAACGAATGATACTTGGGCGCGCGACCATGGAGCTATCACTATGGTAGATACAGAGGGAGCTTCTCTGCTTGATTTTACTTTTAATGGCTGGGGACTGAAATTTGCTTCGGATAAAGATAATCAAATTACACGTCGGGCTGTTGAAGCCGAAATCTTAAAAGGTCGATATATGAACCGTTTAGGCTTTGTGCTGGAAGGCGGTTCCATTGAAAGTGACGGCTTGGGAACATTACTTACCACTTCGGAATGCCTGCTGTCGCCCAACCGTAACGGTCAGCTGAACAAGGTGGAGATTGAAGATTATCTCCGATCGACATTTCATCTTGAACGGGTACTTTGGCTGGATTACGGATATTTGGCCGGAGATGATACGGACAGCCATATAGATACGCTTGCCCGTTTTTGTTCGCCGGATACGATTGCTTATGTGCAGTGCCGGGACGTGAATGACGAGCATTATGAGGAGTTGCACCGAATGGAAGAACAACTTAAAACGTTCCAAACACTCGCAGGAGAACCTTATAAACTGTTGGCACTGCCAATGGCCGATAAAATAGAAGTGGAAGGCGAAAGACTCCCGGCTACGTATGCTAATTTCTTGATAATGAATAATGCGGTGCTATATCCCACATATAACCAGCCGGAGAATGATATGTGCGCCCAAGAGGTGTTGCAAAAGGCTTTTCCCGAACATGAAATTGTAGGCGTAGACTGTCGTGCTTTGATAAAACAACATGGCTCGCTGCACTGTGTCACGATGCAATATCCGATGGGGGTAATCAAATAGTAGGAAGATATGGGAGTTGTCAATTTCATTTTTTGTGGGATATTTATAACTATGTATACAGCAGGCTGGTTCTTTCCTAAGTTTCGGCGGTATATTAAAAAGAATATATGGTTGGATAATCTTCCGGGAGTATTGGAACTTATCTTTCTTCTAAATTTCTCCGAATATCTTTTTGTAGAGCAATGGAATTGGGAATATGGTGAAATACTCTCTTGGGTTATTTCAATTCTTATCAGTTTGGCAACTTATTATTGGTGGGATAGATTAGACCGAAGAACAATAAAAAAACATTCAAAAGAAATATAGATTATGAGAAAAATAAAAGTCGGTATTATCCAGCAGGCTAATGTCGCGGATATGCGTACCAACCTGATGAATCTGGCCAAGAGCATCGAAGCGTGTGCCGCTCATGGTGCACAATTGGTAGTGTTGCAGGAACTGCATAACTCACTCTATTTTTGCCAGACGGAGAATACCCAACTGTTTGATTTGGCGGAACCTATTCCCGGACCGTCAACCGGTTTCTATTCAGAGTTGGCAGCTGCCAACAACATTGTATTGGTAACCTCGTTATTTGAAAAACGTGCTCCGGGTTTGTATCATAATACAGCAGTTGTTTTTGAACGTGATGGTAGCATTGCCGGGAAATACCGCAAAATGCATATACCTGACGATCCGGCGTATTATGAGAAATTTTATTTCACTCCCGGGGATTTGGGATTTGAACCCATACAGACTTCTCTTGGAAAGCTGGGGGTGTTGGTATGTTGGGATCAATGGTATCCTGAGGCTGCGCGTCTAATGGCATTGAAAGGTGCCGAATTGTTGATTTATCCTACGGCTATCGGTTGGGAAAGCAGTGATACGGATGATGAAAAGTCTCGCCAATTGAATGCTTGGATAATCTCACAACGCGGACATGCCGTAGCCAACGGACTTCCTGTCATTTCAGTGAATCGTGTGGGGCATGAGCCTGATCCTTCCATGCAAACGAATGGTATTCTTTTTTGGGGAAATAGTTTTGTGGTTGGTCCGCAAGGTGAGTTTTTGGCGCAGGCTGGTAATGATCAGTCTGAGAATATTGTGGTGGAAATTGATTTGGAACGTTCGGAGAATGTCCGTCGTTGGTGGCCATTCTTGCGTGACCGCAGGATTGACGCCTATGAAGGATTGACAAAGCGTTTTTTAGATTAAAAAAGGGCTTCACTTAAAAGTGACCTTTTTATTCATCAGGAAGTTCACTCCGCCATATACAAATAGTCCTAAGAATTGGGCAAGATACTCATCGCAGTTTAGCCCTTCTACCAGTCCGATAAGGAAAATGAATTGTGCACAATAAGCCATGCCAAAGGCTATGGAAAAGAGCAGCACTTGTCGCCAAGTGTTGCTCTTCTTTTCTGTTGGGAATATCCAATACTTGCACCAAATGAAATTGTGAGTTTGTGCAAGTATGTATGCCGTTACATTGGAAAGCATGTAATTGATGTCCAATTCATCCATCATAAACCAGATGGTGACTGCTGTAATTAAAGCGTTTAGCGTACCGATTACTGCAAAACGAAAAATACGTGTGGACTCTTTCACTCTCTCCTATTCTCTTGTATTTATTCTTTTACCTCAACAATAAGGTTGAGTTCATCCAACTGTTTCTGATCGATAGCCGAGGGTGCGTCCAGCATAACATCTCTGCCGGAGTTATTCTTCGGAAATGCGATGCAATCACGAATACTGTCAAGGCCTGCAAAAATACTAACCCAACGGTCAAGACCGTAAGCCAAACCGCCATGAGGAGGTGCTCCGAATTTGAATGCATTCATCAGGAATCCGAACTGCTCTTCGGCTTTCTCCGGAGTGAACCCTAATATTTCGAACATTTTAGCCTGTAATTGTGCGTCGTGAATACGTATAGAACCGCCACCGACTTCAATGCCATTGCACACCATATCGTAGGCATCGGCGCGGACTGCTGCGGGATTGGTGTCCAACAAAGGAATATCTTCATCTTTAGGATGAGTAAACGGATGGTGCATAGCCATTAGGCGTCCTTCTTCTTCGCTCCACTCAAACATCGGGAAATCAACAATCCAAAGCAATGCAAATTTATTCTTATCGCGCAGCCCTAACTGATTACCCATTTCAAGACGAAGCTCATTCAGTTGCTTGCGGGTTTTCATTGCATCATCACCACTTAAAATAAGAATTAAGTCACCGGGTTTAGCGCCAAAGGCGGCTTTCATCTCCTGCAAAACTTCTTGTGTATAGAACTTGTCGACACTTGATTTTACGGTGCCGTCAGCTTCTACACGAGCATATACCATACCTTTGGCTCCGATTTGCGGTTTCTTTACGAATTCGGTCAGAGCATCCAGTTGCTTGCGGGTATAACTTGCAGCACCTTCAGCACAGATACCTCCGATGTATGCAGCATTGTCGAATACAGAGAAACCATGCCCTTTCATGATGTCCATCAATTCTACAAATTTCATACCGAAGCGCAGATCAGGCTTGTCACTTCCATAATACTTCATGGCATCTGCCCATGGCATACGTTGGAATGGTTCTGTCAACTCCACACCGCGAATTTCCTTGAAAAGATACTTTGCCATGCCTTCAAAGAGTTCGATTACATCATCTTGTTGTACAAAAGACATTTCGCAGTCTATTTGTGTAAATTCCGGCTGGCGGTCGGCTCTCAGGTCTTCATCGCGGAAACATTTGGCTATTTGGAAATAACGGTCGAAACCGGAAACCATCAGCAATTGCTTCAATGTTTGAGGGCTTTGCGGCAGTGCATAGAATTGTCCCGGATTCATGCGTGAAGGAACAACAAAGTCGCGTGCACCCTCTGGTGTAGAACCTATGAGAAGCGGAGTCTCCACTTCGATGAACCCTTTACTGTCCAGATATTTACGAACTTCAATTGTCATTTTATGACGCAGTTCCAGATTCTTACGTACAGTAGCACGACGCAAATCCAAGTAGCGGTATTTCATACGGATATCATCCCCGCCGTCTGTATTATCTTCGATTGTGAAAGGCGGAGTCAGAGCGGAATTTAGCACATTCAGTTCTGAAACAATAATTTCAATGTCTCCGGTAGGAATATTTTTGTTTTTGCTGAAGCGCTCATTCACAGTTCCCACTATCTGGATTACAAATTCGCGTCCCAAGTGGTTAGCCTGCTCGCAAAGCTCGGCATCTACTTCTTCATTAAATACTAATTGGGTAATTCCGTAACGGTCGCGAAGGTCTATGAATGTCATCCCCCCCATTTTACGGCTGCGTTGTACCCAACCTGACAATGTCACTTGCTTATTAATGTCGGAGATACGCAATTCTCCGCAGGTGTGTGATCTATACATCTTATTATATTACTATTTTACAATTTACTATTTACTGTTTGGCGATGCAACATCAGGATGTGTCATTGCTAAAAGCGGATAAATATTGTGCAAAAATACATAAAACATATTACAGACGTATCAAAACAGAAGAGTTTATTTTAAAAAACAACTTTATGGAACAACTTGAATTATAAAATTATCAATCTTGAACATCTCCCGATAATCTTGTAGACTTTAATTCTTTCTAAGTTTTTTTATTTGTTCCTTGCCTTTATCCAATATCATTCTGTTTGTATGAGTAATATCTTCCATTATGGACTCATTTATTTGTTTAAGGCCATTGATGTAATCTTGAGCACGTTGTAGTACGTTTGAGGTGTCTTTTTCTGCATTTTTGGGCACAATGACTTGTAACCCCCTTTGGATTATGTTGACGTCAATATTTTCTCCCATCATCATCGGGTCTCCATCAAAGTGTATTACTCCCGGTTTGGAACGGTGGATACGGAGTGTTTTACAACGGAACGTTTTTATTCGGCTGTTCTGGTCAATGGTTTTGTTAAACAGCTGGAATGATAATGCAGGTACATCCAATACGGTAAACGGTTCCAGGATGGTAACATCCAGCAGACCGTCGTTAAGTGTGGCTTGCGGGGTGATATAGGCGTTGTTTCCATATTGTGAGGCATTTCCGCATGCAATCAGGAAAGCTTTATAGCGTGATGTGCTTCCGTCCATTTCCAGCTCGTAAGTTTCCGGTTTGTACTTTAAACTTTCAAGCAGGGTCTTCTCCAGATATATGAGTGGCCCCCTTCTGCCCGCCTTGGAAAATTGCAGACTGACAAATGCGTCAAATCCCACTCCGCAGGTACAGAAAAAAGGAACATCATTGATCTTGCCATAGTCAATAATGTCTATCAATCCTTCATTGATGATGTCAATTGCCTTTTTGGCTTCCATTGGAATTTGCAGATGACGGGCGAGTCCGTTTCCTGAGCCACATGGAATAATACCTAATGCCGTTTTGGTGTGTACCAATGAACGCGCTATTTCATTGATTGTTCCATCTCCACCAATGGCAACTACGGCAAAAACCTCTTCTTTGGCCTTTCGGGCAGCTATTTCAACGGCATGTCCCGCCCATTCCGTATAGATTACTTCGGGCATGTACCGATTCTTATCTAACTTTTCGTCAAGCCATTTCAATATATGCTCCTTACCCTGTGTACCGGATATAGGATTTATTATAAATGCTATTTTCTTTTTATTATCATCCATTTAAACGGGGTTTTCTATCATGCAAAAGTAATATAAATCCTTTAATTTTAACCATAGTGAGTCTCTTAAAACGAGTTAGAGTAGATTTTTTAGAGTAAAAGGAACATATAACAACATATTTTGCTATCTTTGCCCCCTGTTTTTAAGAACTTGTTTTTAATAGAATTAATATTCATTATATAAAAGACATTTCATGGGTTTACTGCAAGACAAATTCGCGAAATATGATTTGCCGCAACAATTTATGGCAAAAGGGGTATATCCCTATTTCCGCACAATTAACAGCCATCAGGATACAGAGGTAACGATGGATGGCAAAAAGGTCCTGATGTTCGGTTCGAACGCATATATGGGATTGACATATGACAAACGAATCATTGACGCTTCCATTGCTGCCACTGAAAAATATGGTACAGGATGTGCCGGTTCCCGTTTTCTGAACGGTACTCTTGATATACATGTTGAATTGGAAAAGGAATTGGCTGAATTCGTAGGGAAAGATGAAGCACTTTGCTTTTCTACTGGTTTTACTGTAAATGAGGGTATCATTCCTGCAGTAGTAGGTCGTGGAGATTATATTATCTGCGATGACCGCGACCATGCTTCTATCGTGGACGGACGCCGCCTCTCTTTCGCTACACAATTAAAATACAAGCACAACGATATGGAAGACCTTGAAAAGGAACTCCAGAAGTGTGAACCGGATGCTGTGAAGTTGATTGTTGTAGACGGTGTGTTCTCAATGGAAGGTGATTTGGCCAACTTGCCGGAAATCGTTCGTTTGAAGAAGAAATATAATGCCAGTATTTATGTGGATGAAGCTCATGGTTTAGGTGTATTCGGTAAGCAAGGTCGCGGTGTTTGCGACCATTTCGGAGTTACCGAGGATATTGACCTGATAATGGGAACATTCAGCAAATCATTGGCTTCAATAGGCGGTTTTATTGCCGGTGATAAGGATGTCATTAACTGGTTGCGCCATAATGCCCGTTCTTATATATTCCAGGCGAGCAGCACGCCGGCAGCAACAGCAGCGGCTCGTGAGGCTCTTCACATTATTAAATCAGAACCGGAGCGTATTCAGCGTTTGTGGGATATCACTAATTACGCTTTGAAGAGTTTTCGTGATGCTGGTTTCGAGATCGGTGAAACAGAGTCTCCTATTATACCTTTGTATGTACGTGATACGGAAAAGACATTTGTTGTGACAAAGATGGCTTTTGATGAAGGTATTTTTATTAATCCGGTTATTCCACCGGCATGTGCTCCTCAAGATACATTGGTGCGTGTGGCGTTAATGGCTACTCATACTAAAGAACAAGTGGATTATGCAGTTGAAAAGCTCACAAAATGCTTTAAGGAATTAGGTATTATCAAGTAGAAGAGTATTTGCAAGAAATTATATGAAGTGGGCTGTCCGGTTACCGGACAGCCCACTTTTTTTGTAGTAGAGAGTAAAAAAGTGCTTTTGTTTGAATTTGTTGGTTCTGATTACCTGTTTGCTTTGAATTTGAAATTATTTTAGTATATTTGTTGCTATTATTAATGAAAAGTATAACATTTGAATGAAAAAACAAGATTTTCTTTTCGTTTTTACTCTAATCGTAATCTTCTTACCTTTCTTTGTAAGCGATGCCCTTTATGATTGGTATAAATCTTTCAATGCAGCACATGGCATGATAATGAGTTTTGTGAAATTCGGGGTGCTTGCCACTTTGGGCGAAATTCTGGGGCTTCGCATTAGTTCGGGAGTGTATAATAGAAAAGGATTTGGTGTCCTCCCTCGAGCGGTTGTATGGGGGCTTTTAGGAATGGGGATTAATATGGCAATGATTGTCTTTTCCAAAGGTGTACCGCAATTCATGGAATACATGGGAATGGAAAATGCTTCGTCTATAATTAATGGAGAATTCTGCTTGGATAAGCTATGGGTTGCTTGGGCTATATCTGTCACTATGAACACAATCTTTGCTCCTGTGTTTATGACATTTCATAAGATAACGGATACGCATATCTTGGATTGTGGCGGTTCGCTCCGTAGCCTTGTAACCCCTATCCCGATGACGCGCATCATTACACATCTTAATTGGGATGCACAATGGAACTTTGTTTTTAAGAAAACGATCCCTTTCTTTTGGTATCCGGCGCATACTATAACTTTCTTGTTGCCGGGAGAAGTCAGGGTTTTGTTTGCGGCTATATTAGGCGTTGTTCTTGGAGTGCTGCTGGCTATTGCTGCAAGAAAGAAATAATAAAGCTTTTGGATTAGTGACTAGTCCTAAATACTGTAACAGTTGTTTAGGGCTTAGTTGATTTTTCTTTAGCATAACGTAATGTATAGCCGTAGTTGGAATTTAAAACTAATGAATCGGTTGTAAGTTTTTCAATTTTTAAAGTGTCTATCCCTTCTATTTCCACGCCGTTGCCAATGCTCTTTACTGTCAGGTAAAGTTCATCTCCTTGCTGCTCCCAATATTTGTATACCAACGTAGCCATGTTAATAGAAGATGCTTCTCCATCTTCGTCCAGTCTTATGCCTTGCATCTTGCCTGGTTGTCCATCAATGGGCATTATCCATGAGCCAATGATGGTGACCTTACTCTTTTTTTCGTTACAAGCAGTCATAGCTATAATTAATACTGTCGCTGCTAATAAAAGTGTTTTCATTCTTTCAAACGAATATATCCAAGTATAATGTTCGTTAAATAATTCCCAAACAGAGAAGCTTTTATTCTTAAGACTTCTCTGTTTGGGAATTTGCGTTTATCTTTGTAAACAAATAAAAGAAACATGAATATAACGGGATCTGAAAAATTAGAGAAGTTCTGCAGGAGGCATAGTGACGCTCAATCGGCTTTAGAAAAATGGGTGAACGAAGTTGAGAGAGCATCGTGGAAAAGTCATAATGATTTAAAGAATGACTATTTATCTGCAGACTATGTAGGGAATAACCGTTATGTATTCAATATCAGAGGTAATAAATACCGTCTTATAGTTATGGTTGTGTTTTTTGCGGGAAATGTGGATATCCGTTTTGTTGGGACGCACTCTGAATATGATGCTATTGATGAAAAAAAAATAAAAACTATATAAAAATAGGAGATGTAAATTATGACAATCAAGACAGAAAAAGAGTTTCGTGCTTATCAGACTGAGATGGAAGCCCTTACTGTTAAAGGTACAAACTTGGGTGATATGGAGTTACTTAGTGAAGAGGAAAAGGAAAGATACATTGCACTGTCCCAAGCTATCAGTGAATGGGAGGCTGCATATCATCCTCTTCCTGGAAGAGTATCGACCCTGATTACTGATGTTATCCGCAAAAAGATGGAAAGTGAGAATTTAAAGCAAAAAGAAACAGCTAAACGTCTTGGGATTTCTGAGTCAAGAGTGAGTGATATACTAAACGGTCGTCGCCCTCTTAATCTCAATATTGTGAAACGCTTGCGGGATAATTTTGGTATTCCGGCTGATTTTATTTTGGATAATATTTAAAATGCTGGATATCAGAGTGAAAAAAGGAATCTGCTCGACTAGTAGCTTCCTTACCTTCAATTTGTATGTATCACTTAAAACTTAGAAGTTATGGGAGTAAAAGAAGAGTTTTTCAGACTAAAAGAAGCTTGCATCAAAAGTAAGGAAGCCGATAAAGAAAAGGCAGAGCGTGAAATGAAGGCGTTTTTTGACTCAATACGTCCGGAAGATGAAGCAGAACTTCAAACTGCTGTTAAAGAAGATTTTGCTAGAATACATAAAGAAATTGAGGAGATAAAGTTTTTGATGCAAAATAACGTATAATCGTAAAATGTAAAAGCGGAGCCTAAAAAAATCCGCTTTTCTTTTGCCATTCCAAAAACAACTCCTTTGCAATGCTACAACAGCTGGTTGAACTGTTTTTTCAACCCCGACCGGACAACGGCTATTTGCCCAAATACGAATTTGGGCTTTTTTTATGCCCATAGGTTTGCTAGCGAAATTTATGTCGCTAGCAAATTCATATACGAACAGAAGACATTGTGTAGAAGTTCAACTCACTCGGTTAAACCAAAGGTAAACCGCCCCATTCGGAGAATAAAAAAGGAGCTACATTTTACTGTAACTCCTTGATTCTTATCAGTCGGGGTAGCGGGAGTTTCACTACTGACAATAAGGTGCTGATAATTCGTTGCGTACAAAACTGTATAACTGTATATTCTTCTATTATTGTCTAATATTGTTTATTATTTCTTCTTGATATTTCTGATTAAATTTGAATAATAATTTTTCTATTATATCATATCTGTCGTTTATAATATCGAATTTTCTTTTGTTCGAGATATTCCATAATTATTTATTTAATATCTCTAGATTATTATCTCCAAAAACCAATTTCAATACCTGATCTTTTTTTTCTCTTTTCAGTTGTATTGTCAAAGTAGCTGCGATTTCATCATCTATACTATCAAGAGGTACGTATTTTTTAGGATATGTAAATAGGTCAATGATACTTACCTCAAGGCAATTTGCGATAATCTCAAGTTCGCTTACTTTTAGTTCACGTTTACCATTCTCAATATTGCTTATAACTGCATTATCAAGATTTAAAGCATCCGCAATTTTCTTTTGTGGAATACCTTTTTCAAGACGTATCTTCTTAATATTATCTATTGCATTCATAATTATAAAGTTATCACAAACCTCTCAAATCCAACTTGAGATATTTTCAATAAAAAATGATAATATCTCAAATTATTCTTGCGATTTTCTCAAATTTGGTTTATGTTTGCAGTATAAATATAAGACTAAAAAACATACTAATAATGAAAAAGGAACAAAATCTTAGTAAAATGGTATTTAAAGACCAGTATGATGCGTTGAGCGAACAGGACAAAAAAGAATTCAGAGAGGCATTTCTGAAAAAGAGTGGTGTATCATATCCTTCTTTTTATGTAAAGCTACGCAATAATACTTTCAAGCCATTGGAGGAAAAGTGTTTTAGCGAGCTAATGACTCAATACAACTTTGTTATTCCCTTCGAAGAATTGACAGGCAGATGTTATAACCAAAACCAGTGAACTACCGCTAAACTAAAGATTTAGGGGGGCAAATGCAAGTCCTTATAAAATGATACATACTATGTTTCAAAATATCGAATTTTATAATACTCCAGATGGAGATGTCATGATTAAGGCCGTCAATGAACCGGCACGACGTCTGAAAGAGAATGATTATGAGTTTATTTCCGAGATGCTCACTATTATTAGTGATCGATATCCTAAGGCTCATGCAGCATTGATGAAGCTTTATTCTACTCGTACAATGAATAAAAAGCATTTTGAATACAGTGTTGTACACAGGTTCATTCGGTGCAACTTCGGCGAATATGACCAGTACAATCGTGATATTGATATTAATGGCAATTTTATTTTCGAAGAGGTCAAATGCCCTCTTCGAGGAGAGTGCCCATTAGAGGGAGTTGTTTGCAAACCTGAATTAGACAATAATTTAAGTGAGAGAGAAATGGAAGTATTCAGGCTCATTGTACGAAATATGCGTTCTGATGAAATTGCTGCAGAACTATCCATTTCCAAATTTACTGTTGACCGCCATCGCGAAAATATCAAAGCAAGACTTCATTTACGAGACATCCCTGCAATGATAACCTATTGGCATGTTAACCATCTTAAATAAAGCGGTGCATGGTGTCCACCAGGTTCGATTCCTGGCATCCGCACGATGATTTACTAACTTAATAAACAATAAGAAGATGGCAACAAATGACAATCCATTTACAGAAAGTAACTGGAATACCAGAGAATGTTACATATCCTTGTGTTTGTGGAGTATCTACGAACATTATATCATTCGGTGAATTGAATTGATTTAGCCGGATTCATTAATTGTGAAGATAATGAGGACTTGTTTCTTGCATTAGCATCCCTACGGAATGATTCAGATATTCATCAATGGTTTACTGATGGTGAGAAATGGGTAATCAGTGATATTCACTCTCTTCTTGAACTGAAAGAGTATTTCCAATTAATTAAATTCGATTACTCAAAAACTCACAAGGCAACAGTCGAAGAACTTATCAAGCAATTTAATTCGTAACAATTTAAAAATGAATAATATGCAAACAGAAACAGTTAAAGACTTTGAAAACAAAACAGGCTATACGCTTGAAGTAAAAGATGGGGAATTGCATTACGGTGGCAATCTTGACCTGGAAGGTACAGGCATCACCCAATTGCCAGAAGGGTTAACTGTCGGTGGCTATCTTGACCTCAGAGACACAGGCATCACCCAATTGCCAGAAGGGTTAACTGTCGGTGGCTATCTTGACCTCAGAGGCACAGGCATCACCCAATTGCCAGAAGGGTTAACTGTCGGTGGCAATCTTGACCTCAAAGGCACAGGCATCACCCAATTGCCAGAAGGGTTAACTGTCGGTGACAATCTTGACCTCAGAGACACAGGCATCACCCAATTGCCAGAAGGGTTAACTGTCGGTGGCAATCTTGATCTGGAAGGCATAGGCATCACCCAATTGCCAGAAGGGTTAACTGTCGGTGGCAATCTTGACCTCAGAGGCACAGGCATCACCCAATTTCCAAAAGGGTTAACTGTCGGTGGCTATCTTGACCTGGAAGGCACAGGCATCACCCAATTGCCAGAAGGGTTAACTGTCGGTGGAGACATTTATATCAGAGGCACAGGAATCACTGATATAAGCAATATAAATCGTAATGTTCCCGCTTTCGTCCAGTGGCGCAATTTTGAATATATCAAAGTGGATGGCATATTCTCTAAGGTTATATCCCACAAAAGTAAGGTTTACAAAATTCGCCAAATTGGAGAAACGGAAGAAAGATTTCTCATTACGGACGGATATGGCAAATGGTCTCATGGTGACACTCTGAAAGAGGCTAAGGACGATTTGATATATAAGATATCCAACCGTGACAAGAGCAAATATGAGAACTTGACACTTGAAAGTGAACTGACATTTGCGCAAGCCATTGAAGCGTATCGTGTTATTACCGGAGCTTGCGCTGCCGGTACAAAGATGTTCGTGAAAAATGTGCTTGCATCCCGGAAAGAAAAATACACTATCTCCGAAATTATCAGATTGACTAAGGGACAGTATAATTGCGACGTTTTTGAAAGGTTTTTTGAAAAATAATTGGCGGATAACAATAGAAAAATGAAAAAGAAGAAGATAACTATTGTCATATCCTACGATTACGAGGATAAGAATACCATCAGTAATGATCGGATTGCCGATAGAGTAAAATATGACTTGTTGAAAGGCAGCAATTCCCAGCATGAAAAGATAGAATCTGTTACAGTAGAAGATAACTAATAACAAAATAGCAAGAAACTAATATGCGTGAAGACATTATGTATGTCATTCTATATCCGGATGGCTTAATTGTGATGAATACACAGAAATACTACCGAAGCGAGTGTATTAGAAAATGGTGTATAGGTAGCTCTTTCACATGGAAACAATGGTATAAAAGAGGTTATCGATGTAAAAAGGTAAAAGTAACTTTTGAAATAATAAACTAAGAAAAAAGATATGTATAATACAAAAGACTTTGAGCAGGCAATGCACGTATGCTCATACAAATTAGACAGGGTATTCTACCATAAGAAGCATTCACGCTTTGTACAAAAAATATATGGCCGGGTTCCAATACCTAAAAAAGTGACTATTTCCGGAGAGCGAAAAATCATTATTTATTGGAGACGATTTCGTTGGAATGATGCCGGACAATGTTTTTCTTTCTATTCTTCTATTCGCAAAAGGAAGTATGATCTTCCCCTTCGCAGCCTTGAGGAGCAGAAGAGGATAACCCAATCATAAGCGGATGGAAAGCCTTATAAAATATCGTATGGAGAACCTTGATTGGATAGATGAGTTTCTGACCAAATTGGGTACTGATGCTTTTCTTGATTTTGAAAGAAGAGTGTATAATGCTCTTGAAAAACTGAAGACAGGCAGATATTATGATATTGCCAACTCTATCATCCCAGAGCAGCAGGAGCTCTTCATCAAGTTTTGTTGCTGCTATATCAACACACATCCGGAGTACGAATTTAATGATGATTATACACAAATATGGAGGAAAGAAAGCTATGAACAATGGAAGATGGCAACCTCACGAAGACGGTTTCGTAAGGGATAATGTCAATAAGATGACATTGGAACAGATGGCTGAACATCTGGGAAAGTCTGTTTTGGCTGTAAAACTATATATGCACCGTAACCATATTGTTTGTGGCCAAACGGTCAAACGGAACATAGTGCAGGAAATGCTAAGGATAAAGTTCCGGCATCCGGAGAACTTTATGCCGACTCGTACTTTCTATCACGAAGTCGGTATCAATCAAATGCGTTGGTGGGACTTATTCCATGGCCGCAAGAATATAACCCAGACCGAATACATTGCATTGTCGAAATATTTTGGCATAACATTGGAAGAAGCGTTTGAGGCACGTCAATTATGTATATTTGAGGAGGGAAACAATGATTGATGAACAATTAAAGCAAAGAATCAAGGATGCCAATGAAATTGTAGATGTCATTGGCCAATTCGTTTCTCTGCACAAAAGAGGTATCAATTATATAGGTACATGTCCGTTCCATCCGGATAAGCACCCGTCTATGACTGTTAGTCCTTCACGACAGACTTATAAATGTTTTGTTTGTGGAAAAGGCGGGGATGTAATCCAGTTTGTCCAGGATCATGAGGGCATGTCTTTCAATGAGGCTCTTACATGGCTGGCCAACCGGGCAGGGATAACATTACCAGAACGGGTTATGTCGGATGATGAGGTTGCTAAAGCAAAGGATCGTGAAGCGCAACGTATTGCAATGAAAGCAGCTGCCACTTTCTTTAAGAAACACTTGCCGGATGCCCAATCATACCTTTATTCACGTGGATATAACTTGGACGATAAAGTTATAGCAGACTTCCAAATTGGTTATGCCCCACAGAATAATAAGGCTAAAGACGAGCTTCTGTCTGCTGGCTTTTCCAAACAAAGGCTTATTGAGGTTGGCATATTGGCAGAAACGGATAAGGGATACGTCTATGACGTTTTTCGAGACAGGGTTATGTTCCCGTATTTCGATTTAAAAGGGAATATCATAGGCTATTCCGGGCGTTATGTGATACCCCAAGAAAAAGCCGGCAAATATGTTAATACAGGTGATACCCCACTCTTCAGAAAAGGATTACATCTTTTTGGATTATACCAAGCAAAATCTGCCATTGCCCGATACGACAATGTTTACTTAGTAGAAGGACAGTTTGATGTCACTTCGATGCATAAGGCAGGGGTATGTAACGTCATTGCAGGTGGCGGCACTGCCCTAACCCCGGAACAGGTTCAGCTTATATGCCGTTTTACAAAAAAGGTTACCCTTATGTACGATTCCGATGTAGCAGGAATCAAAGCTTCACTTAAACATTGCGAAACGTTTCTTTCTGCCGGCTTTCAAGTAAGTGCTGTTGCATTGCAGATGGGTACAGATCCGGATGATCTGGCACAACAACTGAAAGCGGATACCGGGCAATGGCTAATGAACCATACCATCAATTTCGTAGGATATTTTGCACCATTGCTGCGGGGTAGCAATCCTGGAGAGGATCCTAACAAAGAGGAGGAAGCTATACAACAGATTTGCAGGTTATTGGCAGCTATACCTTCTGAAACTCTCCGCTTGAAATGTATAGAAACTGCGGCCAGACAATTTGATACGAATACGGAAGTCATTTGTCGGGTAATCAATAATCTCCTTCAAAGCAAAAGAACCGCCAATGTCAAAGAAAAGAGCCAGATGAGTCCGGGTATTTATGGACTTGAAATACTGAAGGATGTACGTTCCGGTAGTGAACCTATTATTTTAACACAGGACTATCAAGAATTTATCACTCTTTATGGGGATACGCCTATTGTTTATGTACATGAGGTTCCCATGCAGAGTGATATTATACAGCTTCGTCAGTCCGGGCAACTATTCACTACAGAATGTGACGGATTGAATATTTTTAAAGATGGCAAGGAGTCCCACTATTTGGCCGCCCTTGTGTCTATGTACCGGGCAGGGATAACAGCGATAACGGTATCTGTTGAAAAACATCCTTCAGATAATGACGAAGAAAATGAGGAGGATGATGAATATTCCGAAGAAAATGAAAACAGTATTGAAAGCTGGAACTTTGCCAAATACTATATTTATCTACACAAAGAGTTCTTTAAAACTTTCAATGGCGAACGCTCGCCTTATGTTGAGCGTTGCGCGGAAGTAATCAGCTACGCCGATGATTCTGTACGTATCATCAACTTTGCCTTTTTCTACGGTTGTCTCGGACTAACGAAGCAGGCACTTACTGAAATCCTGAAGCCATACCTTGCCAAACGGAAGTCCCGCATGGCAATCAACGCGCAACGCACCGACGACGACTACGAAGACGAGAACTACGACCCCGACGAACTGCCACGCTATGTCCAGGACAATCCCGAATACATGCAAATGTTCAAGCAATGCAACTATTATCCCAAACTGAACAAGCAGGGAGAGCCGGTGTGCTACCTCTTCAAGAATGAGAAATCCGGCCATACCATGGTGGGCGATTTCTACATGATTCCCTTGCTGCACATCTATTCAGACAACGACGAGGAAAACAAACGGGTACTCAAGATAAACCGTCGCTATTACAAGACCCCGTTGTATATAGAGGTTCAATCCAAAACCCTCGCAAAGAAGAGTACCATTGAAGAAAAGTTGCTTAACCTCGATGCGGTAAACTTTACCAATGGTGAAGAAAAACATTGGACAAAAATACGTGAATATATGAGTCGTCACTATGTCATGTGTACTGAAATTGCTACTTATGGTAACCAACAGACCGACGGTTTTTCCCGTCAAGAAGACCAGCAGTTCTTTGCTTTTGCCAACGGTATATTTCATGTTGTTGATGGTACGCCGCGTTTCGATCCGGTCAACGAACTTGGAGTTGTCACTCATAACGCAAAAAACTATTATTTGCCGGCATTCTCCACCATTTATGCCGGTTCCGGCCGGCAGTCTGACAAATACGAACTGATTTCACAACTCGTTTACAAAGAAATTCCTGCAGACAAGCGCTGTACTTTTGAAGAATGGGCTTCACTGATGAACTGCGTGTACAAGATTAACGACAATGGAAAATGGGCTATTCTCTTTGCAATAATGTGCGCTTTCAGAAGTAATATACACTGTATAGACCGCTTGTTTACAGCACCGTTCTTCATGGGACCGATGTCTTCCGGAAAGACGCAGATCGCGATATCGATACGCTCACTGTTCATCTCGCCCAAGGTGCCCATTTTCAACCTGAACATCGGTACCGATGCTGCCATGTCCACATTGATGAGCACGTTCCGGGATGTCCCGGTTGTCCTTGATGAATATAACAATAAAGATATATCAGATACAAAGTTCCAGGCGTTGAAAGGTATTGTTTACGACGGTGACGGCCGGCAAAAAAGAAAGGGTACTTCCGGGAAAGAAATCGAAAACGACAAGGTATATGCACCGGTCATTATTTGCGGCCAGGAAACACCCCAGCGCGATGACAATGCCCTGATGTCCCGTATCATTGTTTGCGAAGTGCCGAAACCAAAAAATCGTACACAGGAAGAAGTCGAGCTTTTCAATAAGCTCAAGGACATAGAGGATCCTTCCAAAATTGGTCTTTCAAATGTACTATTTGAAGTTCTTCAGCTGCGACCACTGGTGATGCAGCATTTCCGGGCACTTAAACAAAAGGCTTACGATGAACTGAAGGAAGCTCTGGTTAACGCCGGAGAGATAGACCGTCTTATGAAAACAGCTTCATTATTCTTGGCAACCTGTAGGCTTATTCAGGATTACACAGGTCTAAATCTCCCATTTACATACGATGAGTTTTTTCAAATCGCTAAAAACAAAATTAAGTTCCAGGTGGAATTGATATCTAAAACAGATAAACTGGCTACTTTCTTTAAGGCAATGGACGTAATGATTGATACGAAGGCAATCAAAGAAGGTAGAGACTTCGCTATTGATACTCCGGAGCGCATAACCATCAAATTGCCAGGTGGTGAAAAGAAAGAAATGCCTATCCCTACAGGCAACAGGGTCTTATTCTTACGTGTCAGTACAATATATACACAGTATGCCAGGTCCTCGTACAATCAGGAAGAATCCACTCAATCCACTATTGAGCAGAACCTGCGTTCACATCCCAGTTATATAGGTTCAGTACATGCCCGGCGGTTCAATTGGTATGAAGTGGTAGAAGTACCACGAGGTGGATTTGAAGAAGATATGCCTAACGAAACAGGCATTGATGTCAAGCTCAATAACGATATGGTCCGAAAGGTTGAGAAACGATTTACTAACTCAAGTTGTATTGCAATCAATTATGAAATATTCCAGGAACTGTATGGGATTGATTTGCAACGCAGTTCTGATGATAGAATACCCAATCCGAACTCTGATAATGACCCTATCGATGCAAGCCATGCTCCGCAAGACATTGATTTCTGATTTTTATTATAAACCTAAAAACAACAATGGAAACAAAAGAATTTGAATACAACGGAAAGACAGTTGGTTTTGAAATCAACGACAAGAATGTGATGGTCAATGCAACCCAAATGGCGAAAGTGTTCGGTAAGAACATCGCCCATTTTATGGAAAACGAATCAACCAAACAATTTGTTAATGCATGTTTAAATAGTCGGAATTCCGATTATTTAAAGGTTTTTTCACAGTCTGATTTATACCGTTCTAATCAGAAGAGCGGTACCTTCATGCATCGGATATTGGCGCTCAAGTTTGCTTCCTGGCTCAATCCTGATTTTGAGATTTGGGTTTATTCTACTATTGACAAAATACTTTTTGGCTCGTATGCTGAAGACGAAAAGAACTTGAAAGAGATAGCCCGGATACAAACCCAAATATCCCAGAAGGAGCAGTTCCTGGCCGATCATCCCATACAGAAAGAGATAGAGGAACTCAAGAAAGCGGAGCAAAAAGAAAGAAGGCTACTTGATTTACGTAAGAAAGAGAGAATAAGTAATTTCAAATCCATGTTCTCCGTAGAAGAAATGGCTGGGGAAACGGAAGAGGTCACCAGAGAATAAGAACCAAAAGATTGCCAACTTTTAAAACGAACAGATTATGGAAACAAAGATTATCGCAAGAGTGAACAATGTAGATATAGTATCTACGAGTGACGAACAACTGGTACCCATCCGCCCGATATGCGAGGCACTGGGCATTGATGCAAACGGCCAAAAACAACGCATCGAACGGAATGAAATACTCAGTTCAGTTGCGTGTATCATACACGCAACTGGAAAGGATGGAAAGACGTATGAGATGTATGCCATTCCTTACATGTACATCTTCGGCTGGCTCTTCTCCATCGACACATCCAAAGTCAACGAAAATGCCAGAGAGTCCGTCCTGCGTTATCAGACGGAGTGCTACAAAGTATTGTTCGAGCACTTCACCGAGCCGCAAACCTTCCTCAAACAAAAGCAGGAGGTTATGGAGAAGAAAGTGACCGAGTACCAAGAGTGCCAGCGCCACTTCAAGGATGCACAGAAGTTGATGAATGAGGCAAAGTCTGAGTTGAATCAGGTGATGAAGCTCACCATCGAGGACTGGAGGGCGAACAACCGCCAGTTGAATCTACCGTTTTCAACTGAAGAAGTGAGCGAAGAATAAAAATCCCCGGGCAAAATGCCGCACAATCCAAAAATAATCACTATGTTTGTAATGTCTATCATACATATTCCAACAGATGCGGGCAGCGAGCTTGCATTTTCGGTGCAGGCATTTTTTATGCCCGGACATATTGTGTACCATATATGGTATCCGTGTACCCCCGCGTGGAGCGTTAATGCGCCCACAGCATTTGTTGGATGTGATAGACAGCGGGAAAGGCACGGATACTTTCATTTTAAAACTTTATTGTTATGTCTGACAATGCAAAAGTTTCCACCGCTGCCAACAACAGCTTTGGAACGTCCGCCCACGAAACGGGTATCAACTTCTCTACGGTCAACCCTTACGACTATTTCCACTCCATGGGTATCGACCTGCAAGACTTCTCCATCCGCATTCTTAGCAAGCGTCGTAAAAACGGTGTTGCCATCACTGGTGTGTTCAACATCTGTGGCATTTACTATACGGTCGGTGCTGAAGATTATGAGCACTTGCTGGCCGATTTACTGGAACGTTACCGGAGAAAACATGCCTATCATAAGAGGTGCCGAGAACAGAAACGTGAACGGAATATGCTTTCGTTCATCAATCGTTATCCAGATGCCATGGTACTACCGGCTTATTTTTCCTGACTTTAACTTTCTCAATCAATCTTCCATTTCACTCCCGGTGGCAACCCCATCGGGAGTAATTGCTTTTTTACATTCTGATTTGCGGACAAATTTCGCACTTCATATTAATCGATATACTCTTGTTCCCTATCATTCAATCCCCCGTACCCCCTGGAATAAAAAGAAAAGCAAAAGAGAGAGAGTTTTGAAAAGAAAATATTTCAAAAGTAGTGTCCAACAGTCCAACAGTCCAACAAGAAAAAATATTTCAAAACGTAACTCGCTGTTGTATAGTAGTATATATTTTCTTTTTAAATCATATATATATACTACAGAGGTGTTGTTTTGTTGGACGGTGTTGGACATGTTGGATTTGAGATTTTCAACCATCCAACAGGGTAAATCCAACAAAAAATGTAAAAAATGCGGTTTGTTGGACATGTTGGACGGTATCCAACGGTATTTTATAGTCATTAAATTTGTGTAACTAAATAAAAATCAGTAACTTTAATATATGTGTTGGACTGTTGGACGGTTGGAAGCAGAAATAAATAAAAAACGATTTCAAAAATATTTTCAGAGTTAATAATCATGATTACAACAAGCATTACAATCACACCTTACCTTGCTGAATATTTGCGTGGAAAATATAATAATGGCGCAAATGAACCTTTCCGTATTCCTGACAATACGGATTTATACCATGTTGTTTGGTCATTAATGGCGCGAAGGCATCAGAACCAGTCTCCTATTGATGAAGGTAATTTGACTCTGATTTTACCTGATAGACGAATTGGAAAGGATCCACAGGTATATAACTATCTATCTCCCCGTTCAGTCAAGATCATAGAGAATGAGGTACGCCGTATGTTTAATCGAGAGCTCCATACCGCGATGGACGAAAACGATCAGAACGGGCATGAACTGAATAATATTGATATCGTCCATAATTTCTTGTGTTCTTATTGCATTGATAGTATTACGGAGGATGCACTCCTTAAAAACTTCTATCGCTGGAGGGATAATATAAGGAAGCGGAAAAAACGTCGGGAATATAAAAAGAAGTTAAAAAGCAGCTAAAAAAATCACCGACCAAACTATGCTTTTTGTCTCAAAATGGCGGTAAAAACGTCCAATGCGTGGCGAACTTGTTGAATATCAAATATATATTATCTATTATGAGAGAACTTTCTATCCAAATCAAAGTACGTCCTGTCAATAAAATGCGTCAGGATATCTACCATTTTACAGCTGATGAGTTTACTTTTTCTCCAATATCGGAATCATCAGCTGCAGGTCGTTGTTTTAATTGCAATAAAGATATCACTATAGACCTTCCGCCGGAGAATGTGATAACCGACTTCTTGCCAGGAAGATTTGCTATTGTTGAATTCACAGACACAAGGCATCGAAATATCCAAATTGGAGACAACAAGCTACCGGCTATCGTAGCTATTTCTCCCAATTTAAATTCAGCGACACTGAAAATAGAGTGTAAAATGCTTAAATCCCCGTTCCTATAGCGTCCTTCACCCTGTTCTGAATGCTGCCTATCTTCGCTGAAAAGATATGCAATGAACAGAACTTATCTACGTCAGCTTCTTACATTAAATCCTCATCAGCTTCTTATTACGGCAGAAGGTTTTGCTTCTGCCATGATGGAGGCTTTTCCTTTAGTCACTGCTGATGACCAGCAGCCAACCTCTTTCTTTTTCGATGATGATCCGCCTACCTATAAAGAGACATCACAGAAAGCTCTCTCTCTTCTTTTGAAAAATATAGTAGCCCGTTCGGAACTTCAAGGTATAACAATCACTGATAACTTTTCCTCTGAGGATCTGCCGGAAGGAAGTATTGCTTATCATCGTATTTGGGGATTTATTACTGCGGATTGTCGTTGGTACTTTTCCAGTAAACAGTTTGAATATGATTTGCTGGAAGCGGAAGCAAATCCTGCTATAACATGCCATTTGCTGCATGTCAACTCTCCGGGTGGTGAAGCCTGGTATCTTGACCGGCTTAGTGAAACGATGCGTTCGTTAAACAAGCCTATTGTTACTTTAGTGGAACAGTACAATTGTTCTGCTTGCTATTACATTACTTGCCACTCCTCTTTTATCGCTTCACTTACATCCAACGATACGATTGGTTGTATCGGTACTATGCTTGAAGCCTTCAACTACGATGGCTGGTTCGAGAAAATGGGTATTAAGCGTATCGTGGCTCGTGCTTCAAAATCCGATCTGAAAAACAAGAAAAGTGAGGACCTGTTAAATGGCAAACCTGAACAGTATATAAAAGAAGACCTGGATCCGCTCAATGAGCAGTTCCTTTCCGCCGTTTTGGCGGAACGTCCACAATTAAGTAATCTGCCCGAAGACGATCCTGTATTTCGTGGCGAAACATTCAGTACACCGCAGGCTATCGAAAAAGGGCTTATTGACGCATCCATGACTTTTATTGAGGTCATTGCCAAAGCGGTAGAACTCGGTAATGGATATTCCGAATTGGAGAAAATAAAGAAAAGTGCTCTCAACTATTTATAACTTAATCTCAATTCATCATGAATTTTAAAGAAAAACTTCAAACTGTCCTGCAAAAGTTGAAATTGTGGGATAAAGCAAAAGCCAATCAGCTCACCCATGAGGAGTGGGCACAGATTGTGAACTCCTACGAGAAGGAGTATCAAGCTACTTTACAAGATGATCTGGCTGCATACCATGTGGAACAGCAGGCAAATGTAATTTCTCCTGAACAGATAACCCAAGTACAAACGATACTTGACGGTATTATCAATCCTATGCAATCCTCTGCTACAGAGGAACCGGGAACTAAAAATAATGGAGCTGGAACTACAGTAGCCCAGACAGCAAGCCATCAGCCTATCACAGGTGAAGGTCTTGTGCAACTTGCTACTGCCGTACAAGGCTTGGTAAACAGTATGAATAACCGCGCTGCCGATGATGTTCCGGCACATACGGTTACCGCTTCTACTGTTTCCTTTACCGGTCCCGCCGACCGTTCTCAGTTCCTTTTTGGTATTGAAAGTCCGATGTTCGCAATGAGCGAACGCTGGAACAAAATCACCCTCAATCCTTCGGCAGCTGCTTCTTTGGGAGCCTGGGATGAAGAGACTGAAGGTGCATCGTTCCGCAAACAAGCTGTTGCTTTCTCCCGTTCCTTGCAGAAGCGTTATGCTTACCTGCACGCCAACGGTATGCTCGACGCCAAGCGCCTGGCTGCTGGTGAATTTGCTACGGATTATGAAGGTGTTAATACAGCAGGTGTAGGTAACCAACATGTAGTACTCCGTCAAGATGCTTTGATTGCTCGTGTACTCGCGAAACGCGATCTCACGCAATATTTCCCGGTACGTTACGGTATCCAAGATCATGACCTCGTATTCAACGCTTTCTTCTCAGAAGTTTCTCAGGCTTATCAGCAAGGTGATATCTGGAAAGGTGATTTGAAACTTGAAAACGAGATGGGGCATGTAGATGATGCCATGATCAAACTCAAGTTTGGTCCGATGAAAGAGTTGGAACGCATGTACATTGCCTATCTGAATAAGGAAGGTTCGGATCCTATCAAGTGGAATATGATAGAGTTCTGTATTTTGAACTCTTTGGAGACTGCCCAGGTAGAACAGAATAAACGTCGTATACGCGGTATTTATGTGAAACCGGAAACCGGTGTTGCCGGCAGTTATCTCAATGCGGGTACAGGTATTATTTACACGCTTATCCGCTACATGCATGAATTCAAGATCCTGTCTCATGATAATGAAGAGTACCGTTCTTATACGGCTTCTGATATGCTGGACGCCGTTCAGGAGTTTCTCGGTGACGTTACAGCTTCTTGTACGGAAGATATGGATTTGGATAACCATGTTCTTTACCTTAATAAGATGCATCAGCCTTGGTGGATTAAGAATATCCGCACCAAGTATGGCAAGGATATAGACTTCACCGGCCCGAACAGTTATCTGCACATAGTTCCTGACACTAATATGCGTATCGTGTGGCTACCTTACCTGGGACAGCTCCCGTTCATGTTCATGGATATCCCCGGCAACCTTCAGTTCTTGGAATATGTACCGGGTGAAATGCTCTCCATCAAGTATAAGGAAGACATGGAACTTGTCAAAGCCTGGTCCACTTGGAAAGAAGGTTGTTCTGCATCCTTTACCGGCCGTCGTTTCGACAGTTTGGATAAACTGAAAGCCAATAACTATGAATGGCAGCAGATCTTCATGAACAAACCGGCTGTAGATATGGCAGCGGATGCAACTACTATGGACGCATCAAAAGGTTTCTGGCAAGTAACCACAGCCAATACTGCGGCTAAAGCCATAACTGATATTACCAATGCCAAGGCAGGAGTGGCATATATTATCGAATGTGGCGATACGGATAATGCTACTACTATTGCCAAGACGGGAAAATTTGCAGATATCACAGCTGCTTATACTCCGACCAAAGTCGGTGATTACATTATGGTAATCCTGAACAGTAAGGGGAATTTCCTGGAACTGGAACGGCAGGTAGGCGGCGTACGTAAGGTCAATGCTGAATTGCAGCCTAATGTTCCCGGTGTCAGATAATTCCGGTATAAGGTAATCTGTTTGTTTTTAGGTGACATGGGGCGGGTAAAGATAGCCCGCCCTTTTTATTTATTCAAAACTAACTAATTTAATTGTTGATATGAAAGCAATAAAAATTTCAGATCCTTTTCTTAAAGGAAACAAGGCGGCTCGTAGAATACAACTCCGCTTTTTTCTCTCACTGATGACACTCATCGCACTGGTATTTGTTGTCGGTATGATTCTTGAACCTGATTCTACATTGGGAATTACAGGCTTCTCCGGTACAACGATGGCTGCATTGATGGCTATAGGTGACGTTGATGATGTATCCGACCGTAAGACCCATGGCTCTAACATAGCCTATAAGGTCTATTTGGTTGATATTGATCAGGTAAATCCGGATGTAGCGTTTCCTCTGCCCAACGCGAATAGGGAAATTAGCACGATTCCGATGAAAGAAGGACAATATATGAAATACTTCATAGCGCATGACATTCCTACATTTACGGCTACGGGTGAAAAAGGCGATATCACGACCAGTGGAGAGAATAACTTCGTCATTATCATGGGTGGTATGCGTGACCAGTTACTTGACTTTGTAGAGCAGCATGCAGGTGGTAAGTTTATTATAATTTTCAAAGAGGTCGGTGAAACACAGTGGTATATCCTTGGCAATTATGACCGTCCGATGGTATTATCATCTTTCGAAGCTAAAAATGACAAAGATGGACGTTATATAACCTTCACCTTTAAACGTACCAGCATTGACCAGTACTACAAGTATGTCGGTGATATTATTAGAGTGCCGGCAGCTTCGCACGCAGCGGATGCTACTAAACTGACGATTAAGCCGGCCAATAATCGTTATGCAATTCCTGATGGAAGTGAAGCAACTTATGCCATTTCCACAGTTGACGGGTTGACGGCAAATGATAAAGGACGTTATATCACTCTTGAGGGTACAGGTACGGATAAAGCTGCTACTATTGCGGAAAGCAGTGCATTCATTCTGATTGACGGTGCAACATGGACTGCTAAAGCAGGTTCTTCCATTACTTTCCAGGTATTGGATCCTTCCACCCTTATTGAAGTTGAGGGAAGTCGTGTCCAGACAGCTTAATAAGAACCATTCTTGCAAGCTGACATACTACGTTAATTTTTAGTGTGTTAGCTTGTAAGATATAAATCTTTTCATTATGTACAGTTTTAAAGAAAAAAAGAAGCATTTCAATGCGCTCCTTAATCCGGATGCCGCGAAATATGACCTTGAATTGCTCATACAAAAGCAACCTAATCTTCCGATAATCTCTACCTATTCCCGGAATTCTAAACGATATGCTAATGATATTCTTTACAGCTTGTTGGATTATTCCACGCGTGAAGAAATTCGTGAGTTCCGCCGTTCTAAGATGAATACTGAAACAATGACTGTAGATCCTTCCACAGTTGATGTTACTGCTCAAGCAACTACTACAGTTGATAGTCAGACTCCTCCAGTTCAAACAGCTGGAACTCCAATTGATTCTTCCAAGGTAGAGGAACACGAACAACCGGTAACGGTTACCGACAGTGTCGGTGACACTCCTCAAAACGGAGAAGGTGAACTACAGCAACAATTAGAGGAAGCTATTGAAAGAGCTGAGGAAGCAGAAGCCAACTTTGAGGAAGCAAAAGAAGAAGCTGAAGCACGCGCCGAGGTAGCTGAAGAAGCTTTGGAGGAAGAGAAAAAAAAAGAGAAGTCTCAAGCTCCCGTAAAATCCAAAAGCAAGAAGAGTACCCGCAAATCGACTGGGACAACCTCTTCGACCCGCAAGTCCAAATAGCAACACTCATTTATAATGATCGTGTTGTTACATGGAAACAAATGAAGCAGCTCGACGAATGTTTGGATAAGAAACCGACGAAGCGTGATATCATGGACATGGTAGAACTTCGTATCCGGAATCTGCAGGCATTCGATGAGCTGCAATCGTTCAACGACACTGGGAAGTTTCTCTATATTCATCCACTTATAGCTCACCAGTCAGAGAGAGCACAATTGGAAAAGCTATTGAAAACGGATACGCAAGAGTTCTTGCGTTTACATAAGAATGTAACGGATAACATTCGCAGATACGAGTCTTATTTGAAAAGGTCCGACCGTATAGGCCGACGTACTCAAGATAGGGAAAATCTCCGTCGTCATCGCGAGCGAGAAGCCCTGTTTAAAACAATATTACAAGATTTTCAAATTCAAAAGTAAAATGGAAAAGCTAATAGAAGTATTTAATTTGGGTGGTTTACCTACTGCCCCGCTGGATTCGTTCTTAGAGCTTCAGGAAGATTTCAAGAAATCTGATTCTGATAAGTTATCGAAACTGCAGATGCTCATCATTACACGCGGTTTCAAGTATGCATTCAAAGCCTGGCAGGATCCGGATGGCAAGCTCTGGATTATCGATGCCCATCAGAGGCGGAAAGCACTGCTCGCATTGCGTAAGTCCGGATTTACAATCCCGGAAATTCCTTATGAACCCATCTTTGCAGCAAACAAGAAAGAAGCTGTAGAAGAAATTGCAGCTTATAATTCTGAATTTGCCATTAAAAATCCGGATACGCTTTTATTCAAGAAATATAATATTGACTCCGATACACTTCAACGATTTAATCTTGGCTATGAAGTGAAGACTATGGACTTTGGGGTATCACCTTTGTTTGCCCAAGAACATGAATCAGACAGTATTATGGAAGATGATGTCGATTTTGCTATTCCGTCATCAGAAGACACCACAGGGATTTTCGCCCAGCCGGGAGATGTTTGGTTACTTGGAAATCACCGTTTAATGTGTGGAGATTGCCGTTCTAAATCTGATGTCACTACCCTGATGAATGGGCAGCGTGCAGATTTATGTGTTACGGATCCACCGTATAATGTAAATTACGAAGGGGGTACAGAAGCGGAACTTACTATTCAAAATGATTCTATGGAGAACGATTTGTTTGCCACATTCCTTAAGCAAGTGTTTTCAGTTATGTATGAAGTACTTAAACCAGGGGGATCTTATTATATTTTCCATGCAGATAGTGAAGGGGAAAATTTTCGTGCATCGCTTCGTAAAGCCGGTTTTAAAATCGCACAATGTTGTATATGGGTGAAGAATTCTATGGTCATGGGACGGCAAGATTACCAATGGCAACATGAACCATGTCTTTATGGTTGGAAACCAGGTGCCGGACATCAATGGAACTCTGATCGTAAACAAACCACTGTTTGGAATTTCGACAAACCTCAGCGCAATGCTATCCATCCGACAATGAAGCCGATTGCTCTTATGGCTTATCCGATATCAAACTCCAGTACTTCAGGTCAGGTCGTGGTAGATTTTTTCTCAGGATCCGGGTCGACTCTCATGGCTTGTCAGCAGATTGATCGTATATGTTATGCAATGGAGATTGATCCGCGTTATGTTACCGCCACTATACATAGATATCGTGCTATGTTTCCAGAACAGCCTATTCAGCTTATCAGACAAGGAAAACTTCAGTCTATTGAAGATACTCAATCCATACTGTCATGAAAAAAGAATTTGCACCTACTTCTGATGTCGATAAGATCACCTTGTTAGGAGATGAATATGTATCTCAAGTGCGCACATTTGGCGCACTGGGATATTCTCCCGAACGCATTTGTAATTTGCTTGGATTACGTGGAAAAGAAAAAATAGCTCTCGGTATTCGCATTGCAATGCCTGGAGACGTCTATTATGATGCTTACCGTAATGGTAGTGCCCTTGGTGAATATAATATTGATGCAGAACTTGCCAAGAAAGCCGAAACTGGAGATGTGTCAGCTATTGAAACACTGGAAACCCGGAAGCAAGAACGGATTGTAAAGGACTTAAGAAATAAACTTTTTGGAATATGACACAACTTGACGCTCTTGATAAGATACATCCTGACCTGATATCAGCTTTTCTCACTACCGGGAAATGTGATGGTATTCCGGCGGAAGTACAAGTCTTTTTGAAACAGCTCCAATGGGCTGCTGAGATTTACGAATATGAACGCAACATAACTCGTGCAGCTAAACAGCTACGCCAGCGCATTAATGCCCAACAACACATCAATGTGGATGAACGGACTTGCAAGGCTCGTATTTATGCAGCTATCAATTATTTTAATATAGACAATAATGTATCTATCAAAGTGTGGGAGTCTAACTACGCCGATAAGTATGAGGACCTTGCCAAATTATGTGCAGCTGCCGGAGACTACAAGAACCAGGGAAAATGTTATGCTGCCGCTTTAGAATGCCGCCGTCGGGCTTCCGAAATTGCCGAAGCTGACCGTAACCTTGGCATCGTCTTTCTCATTTCACCAGAACTCACTCCGGAAGATCTAGGATACAGCAAAGCCTCACTAAAGGAAATTGCTGCCAAACATAATAAAGGCTTCTACCTTAATCTTATTGATAGCCTGCCTATTGAAAAGGTGGAAAAGAAACGCCTTCTACGTGACGCTGATATTCAGGAAGCGGAATATGAGGAGCTAAACGAAGAATAAAACAATCCGATATGGAAACAGAATATAACAACAGCTTTGAGCGCTACTACATGAACCAAATGCAGATATTGGTAAATGTAATCGATTCAAACAATGTATTTGCAGAGGTGGCACGTGCCGGTGGAAAAACGGAGGGTATTACCGGCCCGCGAATTATTCGTGTGGCCAATGACATGCCGGGAGAACTATCTTTCTTAGTGCATAAAACCTACGTTGCTTTGATGACCAATGTATGGCCCAATCTACAAGCCTATTTCTCCAAGGAAGTAACAGTCGGCGGTAAAGTCCGTCCGATGCTTGAGTATGGTATTGATTATGTGGTTGGCGAAGCTAAACTGCCATCACATTTCCGCAGACCGCGTTATCCAATCTCATACCCCAAGCACTCCGTTGTTTTTCGTGATGGGCATCATATCCAGTTGGTCAGTTCCGATCAGCCTGAATCTGTAGCCGGCCGTTCTGCAGTCCATGCCATTATTGAGGAGATGAAACACAATAAAGGGGAAAAATTGAAGACCCGTTTGTTTCCTTCTCTTCGTGGAGCTAGTGCCGAAATCCGTCGTTCTCCATATTACCAAGGTATTACAGGTGTATCTGATACGGCACGTGTTGATTTGGGAGAAGATGATTGGTTTGAGGAATACGAACGTCACATGGATCGTAAACTCCTGGAAGAAATATCTACAGTGGCACTTCATGTAAATGAAGCTATTTATCAAAAATACAAGCTGTTAAATTCGCAGAGAGAAATAACCAACCCTGTTACTTTGGAGCATGTTCGTTTGGATATCATCAAGCAAGACCGTATTATCGCTCTTTGGCAACCCCGCCTGGCAGATATGCGACGGAACGCTACTCTCTATGTGCGTGCAAGTTCTTTCTGCAATAAGGATATACTTGGTCCGAAGTTTTTCAAGACACAGCTTGAAACTTTGGATATGGATGAGTTTTTGACTTCTATATGCGCCATCCGCCATAAAGAGGTCATTAACAAATTCTTCGCTAACTACAACAGGGAGAAGCATCAGTATGCTGATAGTTACATTTATGAGTCTATATTGCGGTTGGACTTGCGGGAGCACTTTATCCTTACTGCGCGCTATTTATTACACTATGATAAACGCGATGAATTGCTGGTTGGGTATGACCCCGGTCACTTCTCCAGCTTGGTTGTAGGTCAGGAAAAAGAATATGGCCGTAGGCTCCGTATCATTAAGGAGTTTTATTGCTGTTATCCGGAAGAGCAACCGGAACTCGCACGTCAATTCTATGAGTTTTTCGGTACAGATGCTTTGAATAAACGCATTATCTTGTATCCGGACCGGGCAGGTAATAAACGTCGTGAAGAGTTGGAGCAAATAACGACTGATAGTCGTGCGCTAAAACGGGAATTGGAAAGTTATGGTTTTGAGGTGGAACTGATGAATGAGGGACAGTCTACAATCTATTATTGGCAACAATTCAAATTACTCCTTCTTATATTCGGCGGGCGAAGTAATGTTCTACCCGAAGTTTTGATTGATGAGAATGAATGTAAGAACCTTTGTAGTGCTATTATGCTTTCACCATTGAAGAAAACTGAAGGGCGCATAGAGCTTGATAAGACATCAGAAAAGAAAGTACCATTAAAGCAACAAGCCGGGCTTACAACCCAACTACCCAGTGCGCTTATTTACTTGCTTTTTGGCAGGTACGGCAATAAAGTTCAAAGTGAATTATCCTCAATGCCGGATAATTTACCGGATAATATATCCATATAACATTCTGTTTTTATATAAAAACAAGTTGATAGAGGTATAATAATGACAAGGATTGACATTGAAATGATATTCAAATCACTAATAAACAATGATTTAATATTTTGAAAATAAAATCCTTATTTCACCATACCGACCGAACCTGCACGCACCGCTGAGAATTGGGTATGCAAGGCAACCTCTTCCCTCTTTCGGGAAATATGATAACGGAGGTTTGCGTCCTTTTCCGATGCATAAAAACAACATAATTTCGGGCATGGAAATAAAACTAAGTGGTATCCAAGCAATGCAATGGGCAAAAGAAATGTCTAAGCTACCAAATGGTAACTTTACCATTGCTTTCTTCCCATGCTCAAGGCAGAGAGGGATAGCTATACCTAAATTGACTATAAAAGAAGGATGCAAATGGAGGACACAGTTGCCGGAAGAGCGTTTCAGTATCGACAGCGACAATCTCTTTCTGTTTACTGACAATAATGGCGAGCCTAAGATGTGCTATCGTATTCTTATCCGCTATATGGGCTTTCCACAAGATGGATTTAAATTACATAAAATAGACTGGTTATGAGTAAGAATGACCTTAAAATGATAGGCAATTACGGTTGCTATTTAGATGAAGACAATGTGATCTCTTTCCAAATTGGAGACACTCCACGAGCCTCTTTGCTTGGACCGGATCCTGCCTTTCCACTACATGCGGATGCCGGTATCTCAGAACCTCGGTGGCAAAGTATTCAAGGCTTCCAAGTGTGCAATCGTGGATACAACAATATGAAGTGTGAAGAAATTACTTCGGATATAAAGAAGAACCGTCTGCTGCCAAGATTGATAAGTAAGCAAATTAAAATGTTGTATGGACATGGCCCTTGTGTCTATATACCTAAAATAATTGATGGTAAATTAACGAAAGAATGGGTGGATTGTCCCGAAATCACCGATTGGCTCAACAGTTGGAAACAACGCGGAATAGAATGCGATCATAAAGAGTTTGCTAAAGCAATCATCAAGAATTACTATTACTTCTATGATTTTTTCGTAAAAATACGTTTTACGGTAGGAAAAGACAGGGGTACTGTTCCCATAGCAGGACTTGAAGCCATGGAAAACAAACATTGCCGTTTGGCCACTACAAAGAAAGATGTTGCTACTGATGTCGTTTATTATAAGGATTTCAAACATATAGCAGTAGGACGTTGGGGATATGGGATATCTACATTCCGGATATATCCCAAATTCAACCCGGCAGAGGTCGCTAAATATAAGTATGCGGCAATCTCCCATCATAGGGAAAAATCCGTTGATGATTTTTACGGAGTGAATGAGACTCATCAAGGTACACGCGCTTATATTAAAGGTTCTAACGAAACGGCAGATTACATTAATTCATTTCTCCGTAACTCTCTTGCTGCTAAAATTCATATTGTGATTCCTAATGCATGGATTGAATCTAAGCGTACACAAATCAGTAAACTTTGTGATGAAAACAAGAAGCTGCAAAAAAATGGTGAGAAATTGATGCAGTATAATGGTATCGACATTGGTACAGAATTCAGGGAATCGACATTAATCAAGTTTCTTCAGACAGAACTCCGGAAAATATCAAGTTATCTGTCTGGAGCTGACAACCAAGGCAAGGCTTATGCTACTATAAGCTTTAAAAACAGTCAAGGCGAAGAAGAGCGTTGGAAGATTGAAACTGTAGATCTGAAGTACAAGGAGTACATCGATGCATTGATTGCATACGATAAACGCGCTGATGAAGTATTACTTTCCAGTGTAGGACTCGACTCGTCCATATCGAGCGTAAGTAAAGACGGGGTTATCTCCAAATCGGGTGCAGACGCGTACTACAATTATTTGATTTACATCATGTCTCTTTCTTCTGAAGACGAAATATGTTCCGAACCGTTCAATCTGGCGATATCGGTAAATTTCCCGGAACTGTATGCACAAGGCTATCGCATCGGTTATTATCGGGAAGTTCCGGCACGCCAGGAAGAAGTTTCACCTAAGAACAGACTTAATACCCAACAATCATGATTATATTAGAAGAACTATTTTCTACGGTAGCGGAGTTTCGTAAGTATTCTCCATACCTCGAAAGCAATGTCAGCTTCCAGGACTTGAATTCATCCGCTCTTTCTGCCAAGAAGCAAATTTCAATCATTTTATCCAAAGAGGTGTACGATGAAGTGGCGGGTAAAGCTGGAGAGCCCAAAGAAGCATTATGCTCAGCCATGGCAAACCTGACACTTGCCAAGCAGATGATATTCGACGTCATCAGCCGTCGAAAAAACGAAATCGACATATATAAGCATGAGCAGGAAGCTATGCGGCGGGCATATACAGATAACTATTTCAATGCAATGGATACGCTTATACAGTTGTTGTCCTCAGAAAGAAATGTATCTGAAAAGTGGAAAGAGACCCGTTACTGCAAGATGCTATCGGCTTTAAAAATAAAAACTGCCGATGAGTTTGACTCCTTATATCCTATTGATATGTCGTACTTATTTTTTTTTCGGACAATTTCCCTGCAAAAGGAAGCTTTGGATGACGGTATGGACTCTTATTTTGAACGCTCTGCCAAAAACGAAGAGGTTATCTCTGTGCTCCAACGGTGCCTGGCAAAACAAACGGTTGCAATAGCTTTGCGAAGATTTGACATCATTGAATTTCCACCGACAATTCGGTCTTTGTTTGATGATTCCAAAGCCATGCGATATGGTACGCAAGAACAGCAACGCATGCTCGACTTGGCAACATCGCTGGCTGACGAAGTGAAGAACTCTTTAATGGACATTGACCTTATACTTTCTTCCGGTTCCGGCAGTTCTGTCGACACTGAAACATCGTTTAACCGTCCTGATGACAAAATATACCTGATGGCATGATGGAAGATACAATCAAATTCTTAGTTCGAGGTGAGGAATACAGTATATCCAACTCATGGGAGAAATTAGATCCCTATTTGTATGCCTCACTTATTCAGGATATACAAAATATGGCAAACGGCCAATTATCCATTGCAATGGTGCGTGTTCGCCATATCTGCCGGACAATGGGATGGGATATTAAGAAAATTAAAACCGATGAAGGGTATCAAAACCTTGCATGGCTTGCCGAGCAAATCACTTTTCCTTTCCTTATTGAATACCCTGACAATGATAGTGCACTTCGAGAATTGGACGATGAGACCCGAAAATTATGCAAACGTATTCCACCCCACCGGTTACCGGGCATCACTATATCCAAGTATCTTAAGAAACTGGACTACCGGTATACTGTAGATTCATGCTTTTGTAAGCAGTTAGTGCCTTTCATCGAAATAGATGATGAATTCTACAGCAGCTACAAAATTGATACAAGGTATGGTTATCTGACCTGTTCACTGACTGCATTACAATTTATTGAAGCCAAAGCACTGATAGGTTGTACAAAAGATAAGTTGCCCTTACTTGCTGCTGTTCTGTATTATCCGGAAAAATATTCTTCGGAAGGAGCACATGAATTAGCCGAACGGTTTGCCCATGTTCCCGACAATACTTTAGTGGCAATAGCCTTTAATTTCCAGGCTTTTGTAAATTATCTGTTTACAAAGACACAATTCAGGTTGCTTACAGAAGCTAAAGAAACAAGGCAGTCTACCATTGTTACTGGCGCTTTGGAATCATTATATAATCTGAGTGCAGACGGGCTTGGCGATATTGATAAGGTTGAGCAGATGAATGTCATCCAATATCTTACCATCCTTCGAAAAAAACTTATAGATACTGTCCGCAGCTTGCATGCAGCTAAAATGGAGAATGTAGATATTGAAAAAGAAACAGGATTACCAATTTGCATAATCAGCCAGATATTATGATACTACAGCTATTTAAATATTTTGCCAGATATCCCCAAAAACAAGGGGTGTTGTCTATGTTTATCAATGGAGAAAGCCCATATACAGAGTATGCGGAGTTGCTGGAATATGTAAATCATCTGCCGGATCCTTTACTTCCCGATATTGGAAGTTTTGTTTTTGGACAGTCATATGATGACGTAAAGAAACGGGTAGATTGTATAACCGGTAGCTACTTATTTATTGATTTCGGAGAATTTACGTCCAATCGTGATTCGCATAATTCCATCTCTGATGTTCAGAAATTGGCAGTGACTATTGCTATGAAAGTTCCGGATAATGCTGATATCATGGAGGTATGTATAGCTTCGGATAAAACCTTGTTTCAACTTGCATCCTGCAGAAAAAAACTCATAGAGGATTCCGAGCAAAAGTTATTACCATGGGGAGGAACGATTACCGATCAGCAGGATATTGTTCCTTTTGTTTCTCCGGAATTCAAATCAATTGGCTGGACGCTTATGTTGACTTCGGAGACTCCGGATTTGTTCAATGTAAAAGCGTCCTTTATGCAATAAAAAATCTCCAATATCTTAGCATAAAAAACAGAAGGCTTATGAGAATAACCAAAGCTAAACTTACCATTCAACTTGCAGTGGCTGTTTTTCTTTCAATTGCTGGTATGGTACTTATTTTCTGCGGATTTTGGGTAGAACCGACAGGAGAAATAGATAATTCAGTGCTGGTAGCTTACGGTGAAGTCAGCACTTTTGCCGGCGCACTGTTCGGGGTGGATTACCGGTATCAGTTACGGATTTTTAGAAAGGAAGAAAAGAAAGATGAAAACCATTGACGCTATTATTATTCATTGTTCGGCTACACGTGCCGGACAGGATTTACGAGCTAAGGACATTGACCGTATACATCGGGCACGCGGTTTTAATCAGATTGGCTACAATTTTGTGATTGATTTGGACGGTACGGTGGAGAATGGCCGGCCGTTGTCTATCGACGGGGCACATTGTAATACGAAAGGGTTCTCTGGCTTGTCTTACAATAAACACAGTATCGGTATTTGTTATATCGGCGGGCTGGATACCAGCGGTAAGCCGGCGGATACCCGAACTTCAGAACAAAAAGCCGCACTTCGTGATTTGGTGGCTAAACTCTGTAAAGAGTACCCTATTATTGAATTACTCGGTCATCGAGATACATCACCCGATATAGATGGTAGCGGCGAAGTTGAACCGACTGAATATATCAAGGCATGTCCCTGTTTTGATGTGCGGAGCGAGTTTAGTAATTTCTTACGCAATGTTGTGATACGGCCATGAATTTAAAAAATTGTTTCTTCATACTGTTTATATTATCTTTCCTGATCGTAGGCTGTCGAAGCTCGCGATCAGGATCCTCACATTCTGACATATCCATGCAGTATTTAAGAGAAACCAATAATAATTCTGTTGATATTAAAAATAAGCTCACCCATAAATTAACTGCCCAGGATGCCCAACTCCGGGCACGAGTCATTGAATTCTATCCATTGGAACCAGGAGATACGACCAAGCATGGCTCTATAAAATCTATTACTGATTTAGATTTTTCTTCTGCTTCCAAAGTTGATTCTACGGTTGAAGAGAGGCAGCTTGCTTGTAATTCTGATACCACTTCTGAGCAATTGGTGGGAAAGAAGATAGAGGATACTACTTATCAAATAAAACATTTACCTTGGTATCAGCCATTTATACCATATATAGTTTTTGCTCTTGTTGTGGCAGGCATCTATTATTTCCGTAGAAAATAATCATTTTTTATCTCAAGCTAAACAAATCTAACAGGCTTATAATAAATGAGTTAGTACTACTTTGTTCGTAAGTATAGTGTTATCTTAGCAGTACAATAAATAAAGGATAAAACATTATGAACGAACAAGTTACAAATATTCTTAACCAGAATATAACGAAAACGGCGAAGATCCAACAGCTCCTTCTTTTAGGCTATACCCGCCGCCAAGTGGCAGACTTAGTGACCAATGGCAATTACGGTTTCGTGCAGAACGTCTATAAAAAAATGCTTGAAGCCGGAAACTTTAACCAACCGGCTACGACATATAGCGAAATAGATTACACATTCAACCGTCGTTTCGGGGTAGAGATTGAAGCATATAACTGCGATAGAAATCGTCTTGCCCAAGAACTTCGTGAGGTAGGTATTGATGTGGCGGTTGAAGGTTACAACCATAACACCAGAAGCCACTGGAAATTGGTAACGGACGGAAGCCTTACCGGAAATAATACTTTTGAATTGGTCAGTCCTGTATTGGAAGGAGAAGCCGGGTTACAGCAACTTCAAAAGGTTTGCTGGGTACTTGATTATTGCGATGTAAAAGTCAATGATAGTTGCGGGTTACACATACATATGGATGCCGCAGACTTCACTATTGAAACCTGGCGTAACTTGGCAATAACATATTGCCGTCTTGAATCAATAATTGATGCTTTTATGCCTCATTCCCGCCGTCAAAATTCTTATTGTAAATCCCTTTTAGGTATCTCAGAACAGTGTATTTTGGGAGCTCAAAGTGTGGAGCAGCTTCGTTCAGTTTTTAACAACGACCGGTACCGTAAATTAAACCTTGAGGCTTATGCCCGACACCGTACAGTCGAATTCCGTCAGCATAGTGGGACAATCAATTTCACAAAAATGGAAAATTGGATTCGATTTGTGGCAAACATGATTACCTTTGCTCAACAAGGAACGGTTGATGCTGGATGTCAACTTTCGAACATTCCTTTTGCAACTGCCGCGCAAAAAATATTTTTCAAACTTAGAACTAAAAAATTAGCAAGATAATGACAACAATTTACACTTTACAGGACGGCGGTACAATTACCGCCACCTGTGTATCCGATTTTGTAACCAAGCTGCGTGAATCCAGTCGTTTTGACAGTGAATGTACGGACCAAGAATACATGTACCATTTTGCGGACCGATATTATGACCAGACAGGAAACGTGGTGCGTGCTGATTCTCCGGAGCATTTTTTGAGCGATTTGATTACATATAGATATGTAAATGTTAAATAATCAATTTAATAATATTTTTATTATTAAATTGATTGGACATTAATAATATATTTATTATTTTTGCATTGTCATTAAGACAAGAGATCTCAATGAGTAATGACAAAGAGCTAAAGGCTCGGATAAGAGGGAAGGAAAAAGACCTTCAATTTTATCTCCGCAAGTATCATGAATTGGCTTCCAGGAGCAAGTACATGAAAGCGGTGGTCGATGCAGAAATCAAACAACTTGAAGAAGAAATCAAGTTTTTAGGCGCGATGCTACGTTGATCAGAAAGGAATCTGCTCCTGTTGGCCACAGGAGCAGAATTCCTTTTTTGCTGAACTAAATTTTGGATATTATGAATAAGACTGAACGTTTCTTTGAATTAAAAGAGCTTTGGAAGAATAGTGACGAAGTTCGTCGTGCTGAAATTGACAAGGAAATTTCGGCTCTGTTAGACTCTATGAACGATAATGATGACCAAGCTTTGCTGCAGGGAGTCAAAGAAGACTTTGAGCATATCCATAAGGATTTGGAAGAGGTACGTCAGGAATTGCTACGGGATAAAATGAGAGAAGTACTTCCTGCTATCTCTGTATCATACATTGCTCGTAAATACTTTGGTAAATCTGCTTCATGGTTTTATCAACGTCTGAATGGCAATAAAGTAAACGGTAAAGAAGCGGCTTTCACTCCTAATGAACTGAGCACATTATCAGCTGCTTTAAATGACATAGGTAAAAAATTAAGTGCCATGAGTGCAGTGTTGTAAAATTTGAATATTAAATAAATACCACCTTATAGTTATATTTATGTGTAGAAAATGTGAACCAAGCTATCAGTGAATGGGAGGCTATATATCATCTCTTTCTAAAGAAGGGCATCATCCTAATTACTGATGTTAGCTGTAAAAAAATGGAGAGTGAGGATTTAAAACAAAAAGCTAAACGTCTTGGAATTTCTGAATCAAGTGTGAGTGATATACTTAAACGGTCGTTATTCTCTTACTTTCAATATTGTAAAGCATTTACAGGATAATTTTGCTATTCCAAAAACTTTTGCCATATTTGCTATGTCCAATAAGTAATAGTATGAGATATAATATAATATGAATCCCTTTTCAAGATATAATCCGTAAATCGGATTAAGGTTTGTACTATGACCTTTGGACATGTCTTGATAAGGGATTCGCCATATATGATTGAATGATAAGGGGAAGAACAAAATATAGAAAGTCTGTAGCAAATAGAGCAAGGCATTTGATGCTAAGGCAACTTGTATTCCAGAAAAAGCATAAACAGCGATTGATTTGTAAAGCTCAAGGAATAGCTTTTGTTCGGTATTCTCGTCTTTATAAGAAATGTATTCGTGACAAGCATATATCAAAAGTAATGCCTGCAAAATTTGAAGTATTAACCAATCAAGATGAAGTGTTTGCTTTTGTTGCAGAATTATTGGATATGCATTCTAATCGAAGGTTGAAAGAAATTAATTTAGACTTAACAGATGTTCAAACAATCGATTCTGCGGCAATTTGTCTTTTATTATCTGTCGTTTGTGAATTAAGTAATTATGGTATCAAGGTCACGGGTAACTATCCAAGTAGAACTGATTGTGCGAAGTTTTTCATAGAGTCTGGTTTCTTAAATCATATGAAAGATAGTTATGGAAAGAATTTTGCAATTGAAGTTCCTAATCTAATAGTTGAAGCAGGTACTAATAAAACAAGGAATAAAGATATTGCACAAGCAGTTCGAAAGGCATCAGGCTTTTTATTAGGTTCTCCACAAAGATATCAACCAGCTTATACCGTAGCAATGGAAATTTGTTCTAACTCGGTGGAACATGCTTATGCTGAAAGGCCTAAACATTGGCGTTTAGGAATTTGTTATGTAGATAATCACGTGTCGTTTACCATGACAGATACAGGAACTGGTATCTTAAAGACGCTTCATAGGAAATTTTTGAAGGAAATAAAGGATACGGTTACTTTGAAAGATAATAGTGATATATTGTATCGTGCTTTTTTAAGGAAATATGGTTCTTCTACACAATTAGTCAATCGTAACAAAGGGTTACCTTGTATTTTAGATAAATTTAACTCTGGCCTAATTAAGAATTTGAAGGTAATCACAAATGATGTATATTTGGATTTTAATAATATAAAGGAGAAGCATAAAATGAACAATCCTTTCTCTGGCGTATTGTTTTATTGGGAAGTTGATAATGAATGTATTGATAACTTTGTTAATAATATAAAAATATGATAGCTGAACAAATTAAAGTTTTATCTGATTTCAGTATGTCTCCGGGACCAAGATACTGCAAGCAAGGACCAGATTCTGGCGAGGAATTTTATCATAAGGTACTGAATCGAAAGTTTGCTGAAGCATACAAAAAGTCAGTACTATTAGTTTTGGATTTAGATGGAACAGATGGTTATATGTCATCTTTCTTAGATGAAGCCATTGGTAATTTGGTTTATGATTTTGGAGAAGATGTTGTAAAAGCATATTTGCGGGTTGTTTCTAAAGAAGAAGGTGTTTGGACGAAACTTATTGATAACGAAGTAATACCTGAATGGGCAAAACATAGAGCGAATAATGAAGAACCATTGAAAACCAGCAAAAAAGATCACAATGCATGGTATAGATTAATAAATGGAGAATTATTAGAAGACGTATGGGTACATTCTGCATAATTTTCTTAAGCCAACTTACGGATTGGTTGTCGATTGGGGTTGATTTATTAACTGGAGTGGCAGTTGCTTGTATATTAGCATGTGTTGTTCCAAAGAAGTTGAATGATGATCGGAGTCTAAAAGATTTTTTTATTCAAGAACTTCAAAGTATAAAGAATGAATATAACGATTTTTGTAGAGATATTTGTTTAAGTAAATATGATGCTCGTACTATCAAAGAAGTATTTAAGCAATTAAGCCTAAAATTAGATGATATTCAGAATGTAGCAAATCGAAATCTACAGGTGGATATAAATATAATGGATGAATTAAATCAAACAAAAATACATGTCACTGGGTGTACAGAAATAAATGATCAGTATTCAGAACAAAATATAGTGTTTAATCTTGAAACAAGGAATCGTATATGGCAACTGCAAGATGTTTTTAATAAAAATATAATATCTGCTATTGCTGCTGTAAACAAAGCAAAAGCCAAATGAATGTAAAAGTGGAGCCTAAAAAACTCCGCTTTTCTTTTGTCATTCCAAAAACAACCTCTATATTTGCAGTGCTAACAATACATGATTGATGTACATAATTCAATCCCGTTCGGACAAGACGGTTATTTGTCCAAATACGAATTTGGGCTTTTTTATGCCCATAGGTTTGCTCCTGACATAAATGTCGTCAGCAAATTCATATACGAACAGAAGACATTGCGTAGAAGTTGTATTCATTATACAAGTGTATACGGCTGCCATCCCGAACATTTATTCCAACGCTCCGGCGGGGTTGAATCATGTGTTGTTAGCAACGGGTTTGGTAGCCGTTCTTTTTCTGCCATTGCTAACAACACATGTTCGTATATGAAAACTCAATTATCTGGCACTTTCAATGTACCAGCTTCCGGTATTCCTGCCGTAAGCGAACCTGTTAACGCTCTTACTGAGCAAGTGAATAATCTTCAGCGCCGCTATTATCGTAGCTTGGCGCCTGACTGCGAAGTCAAAACCGTACCTGACAAATGGTATATTCGCGTTATCGGCTGGACGTGTGCAGGCTTTCTGTTTCCGCCACTGCTGGCAGTCGCTGCATTATGTGCTTATAAGGCAAAGAAGTGCCAGGAAGGAGGTAAGAAATGAGCAAACGATCTTCAGTAGCCGATTGTGACATCTACGTATCCGCAGAACGTAAGTACTCCGGTACAGACAAAAGTCCATACTTATATAATGTTTATCATGATGGAGAATACGAAATGGAGAGCCTTACAGCTGATGAGGTACGTGAACTTATAGAATGTTTGCAACATGCACTTGCTGAAAATGAGAAAGGAGTAAAACATGAATAATACTCGAATAGCTTATTAGTATTAATTCAAAAGAAAATCGAAAATGAAAAAGAATAAAGAAACTGAAGAACAGAATATAACCGATATCAGTATACATATAGCAGCTTTGTCTGCATCGTTTAAACCGGCAGTTGATGTTCGCCATGCGACTCATTGGTTCACGACAGATGAAGTGTATGATGCCATTATCCGGATTGATCCCGGAGCAAAGATAAGCAAGGCGCAGGTTCACCAGGCAATGATTGATGCCGGTTATCAATATCGGATTCGTCCGGGATCCAATGGCATAGATTTCCGCTGGATGCTTCAGGCAAAAGGCTGATTTAAACTTTCTTTTAACATGCTATTAATGCAGCGGTTCGAGATGAATAGCTGCATTGTCCTTCCTGGATTATTATAAAGTATCCACCTTTGCAAAAACAAATATATCATATGATTACAGAAGAATTAATCCGCAAACAATTCATACATCAGATACTTAAGCGTGATTCTGCCTATATCTATGAAACACAGGCAAGAGTCATACGCAAAAATTTTAGCAATGAGCGTGCAAAGGAACTTGCCATATTTCTTGCATCCCGGCCATTCCGTATTTCTGGAGAAGGATTAAAATCTACTTATTATTTTTCAATATTCCCTTATCTTCGTTTCTTGGATATCAAGTACAGCCGCGAACAGGCGGGGATACGGAAACGTCTGGCACTATATAACCGAGTCATATGGGGAAGACTTTATCATGAAACCATAAACGATTTACGATATGGACTGACACAAGACATGAAAGACTCTATTACTGCCAAATTGCGGGAAATGAACCCCGCAAAACTTTGATTATAAAGAAGATTTTCGTATTTTTGTATAAACCAATAAAGTAGTATGGATATGGATGCCTTTTTAATCATATTGCACGTTGTACTTTGCTTCACGCTGCTTCCCTTTCTTATGAAAGGTTGTGACATGATATTCAAGGTAATTGCTGTTGTTATTTCTCTTTGCGCTACTCCGGTGGCCATGGTACTTGGTCCTGCCGCTGCTTTTATAGGATATGGATGCATTTGGATTTTTAGCAAGTTATCCGGTCTGCCTCCCCGATGATGTAATTACTTGTCCTTTACAGCATAGTTGATAGCTGCTACTTTCGTATCATTAATACTAAAGTAGCAGCTATCATTTTATGGCAAAGAAACTCAATGAAGACCAAATTAAATGGATTCTATCACTTGACGCAAGTGAAGCAGAGAAAGGAGTAAACGAACTCACCAAAAAGAATACCGAACTTACCAACCGAAATAAGGAACTGCGCAAATCCATGCAGCACCTTGAGATACAAGGCAAAAAGAACAGTGCCGCCTATCTGACACTCTCTGAAGAATACTCTAAAAATACAAAACAAATAAGCAGTAACCGAGAGATGATGAAGCGTCTGGATGAGCAGATGGGGCTCAACAATCTATCCATGACGCAGCTTAAACGCCGGGCTCAAGACCTGCAAAAGCAGCTTGATACAACTTCACAAGCTCTGCATCCCCAAGAGTGGGAACAGCTGAACCAACAATTGACGGCTACCAGAAGCAGAATGAGCGAACTGAAAGATTCTGGAAAGGCTGTTGAGAGCCAGTTCCAACAAGCCGCCAAGTCTGCCGGTAAATGGAGCGCTTTCTTTGGGAACTTATACATGCGTATTACTGACTGGGGAATTCAGACGTTGGGTAAGCTGAAAGATATTACTGCTGAGGGTATTGAAATGGCAGCGTCGGCTGATGGCGTACAACGGGCGTTTGACAGATTGGATGATGGGCAGATACTCAATAATTTGCGCAAGGCTACTAAAGGTACAGTTACTGACCTTGATTTGATGAAAGCTACCGTTCAGGCAAAAGATTTCCGTATTCCGCTTGAGGATCTTGGTAAGTATCTCCAATTTGCGCAACTCAAGGCACAGCAGACAGGGCAGTCTGTGGATTATCTGACGAGTTCCATCATTACCGGACTTGGCCGACAATCCGTAATGATACTGGATAATCTTGGACTGTCAGCTGCTGAAATCAATGAACAAGTTTCCCAGACAGGTGACTTTATGAGTGCTGTTGCATTAATTATAGACAAACAACTCGCTGCTGCGGGTGATAATTATGTATCTTCCGCTGACCGCGCCCAAGCAGCTACTGTCCGTTTTCAAAATGCCCAAAGGGAACTTGGTGAGACACTTCTTCCGCTGAAAGAGAATTGGGATGAATTATATACCGGCATGTCCATCGGGACAATGGAACTGATTGGCTGGATAGTGAAGCATCGTAATGCATTGGTGACTTTAGTCGCAGCTTACTCTTCCTACAAAATAGCCAAGGAACTGGCCACAACAGCAACCTATAAGGAGATGACGGCTACTAAGGCATCAATTCTATTGGATAAGTTGAAACTGGCCTGGATAAATAACACGAAAGGTGCAACCCTACTCTACTCTGCTGCTAAAGCTAAATTGACAGGAAATGTAGTAAGAGCTAATGCTGCCATGAAATTATTTAATGCTACATGCAAAGCCAATGTTATAGGCTTACTTGTTTCGTCGGTTACAGCAGCGGCTATTGCTTTCTTTACTTATAGGAGCAGAGTATCAGCAGCTTCTGAAGTAACCAAAGAGGCCAACCAAAGTATATCTGAAGAAAAAAATCAATTGGAATCATTAAAAAAAGTCTTATTTGACTCAAGCAAAAGCTATCAGGAACGAAAATATGCTTTGGACGAAATCCAGAAAATAGTTCCCGGATACCATGCTTCTTTGACGAAAGAAGGCAAGTTGATAAACAACAATGCAAAAGCTTTGGATGGATATGTTGAGAAACTTCTAATTACAGCCAAACAACAAGCCGCTAACACCAAGCTACAAGAGGCATTAAATGCCCGAACCGAGTGGATTGGCAAAAATAAAAGCATGGCCAAGAAAGCAATGGGAGTACAAATGGCAATGGGTAACCCGTTGAATGTTGGAAAAAGTTTAGATGAAGTAGCTGCAAAGCAAGGAGTAACCCCCGCTGCATACAAGGCATTCATGAAACAGAAAAAACAGTTAGATAACCAGGTTAAGTTGTACGAGGATATGATGAAAGGGTATGTTCAGCAGTTAGCTAATATAGATGCTAAATATACTAAGCCTGATACAGATACTCCTGATTCTGTGGACTTGGTCGAAGCTAAGAAGAAAGAGATAGAGGATGCAGAAAAGGTAGTGGCTTTAACTAAAGAAGAAGTTATTGCACGCAACCAAAAAGTTGCAGCGTTAAAAGCAGAACTAGATGCCTTACAAAATCTAGGGATTCAGAAAAAGAAAGATAATAGTACAGAAAAAGCCCATGCTGCTGCAGAGAAAGAACAAAAAGCAAGGGTTGCAACTGAGCAGGCTGCAGTCAAGTCTCTTGAAACTCTCCGGGAAGAGGATCTGCAATCACAGCAAAAATGGTATAATGATTCTTTATCCGCTTTAACCACTGCTCAGTCTACAGGCAGAATAACTAAGGAACAATATGAAATGATGCTATTGGAATTGGAAAAACAAAATGCCGATACCCGCCTCAGGATAGAACGATCCTATTATTCCGATGCTCAGTCAATGGCTCTCATGAATGCCAACATAAAAGAGGATATAGTCAGAAAATCCAATCAACGTGTTATTGATGCAGAAAAATCGGCCAATGCAACTCGGGCTGCCCAGCAGGAAGCATTGAACAACTTAGTTAAGAGTTTCAAGGATCAATTCAAACTGACCACCGTCGATGAAGATTACACCATACAACTCAAAACCCTTGAAGCTGCTTATCAGGCACGTAAAGAAATGGCTGAGAAGAATAATCTTGACGCTACAGAACTTGACAAAGCCTATTTCCGGGCAAAAGAACAATTGGAGTCAGAACACCTGCAAAAGATCCTGGCTATTCGAAATCAATATGGTCTCTCTACACAACAAGAACGCTTCAATGCGGAACTGGAACAATTACGATTAGCACGTGAACAACAGCTGTTAACCGAGAAAGAATATGAGCAAGCTGTTCAGAATCTTAAACGGGACAGCTATAAAAAGCAGTTCGACTACTATTCGAATCTTTTTTCAGGGGCAATACAGGCACTTCAACAGGCTGAAATGGATAACATTGACGCCAAGTATGACGCTGAGATTGAAGCAGCCAAAGGAGATGCGGAAGAAATAGAACGTTTGGAGAATGAAAAGGCACAGAAAAAGCTTGATGTACAAAAAAAATATGCAGACGTTAATTTTGCCATCAAAGCATCTCAAATCATTGCTGATACAGCAGTTTCAATAATGAAGGCGTATGCAGACCTTGGTCCGATTGCCGGTTCTATTGCAGCAGCTCTTATGGGAGTAACAGGTGCCGCACAGTTGGCCAGCGCCAAGGCCGAGCGTGACAAAGTTAAGAATATGACTCTCTCCGGAAGTTCTTCTAATAGTGTCGGTACTGGAGCACGCGTTGCCACTGGTCGCCAGTCCGGAGGGAAAATTGATGTCCGTCGTGCTCAAGACGGTAAGTTATTTTCAGGTGTTGATTATGATCCGGATGCACGCGGATTTATAGATCATCCTACAGTGATTGTTGGAGAAGGCCCGGTTGGACAGTCCAAAGAATGGGTAGCTTCCAATGCTGCAGTAAGTAATCCTACTGTTGCCCCAATCCTTGATATTTTGGATAAGTCGCAACAGGCTGGGACTATTCGGACACTTGACCTTAACCAAGTCATCCGTACGCGTATGGCTGGTTATTCTTCCGGTGGCCCTATTAATACCCCGATATCCGTATCATCGAATTCGGATCAGTCCGGTACCATATTTCCACCGGATCTTATGAGACGTTTTGCTAATGCTATTGTTCGTTTAGACGAAGAAGGGCTTCCGCCGGCTCCCGTTTTACTTTCAGAAATTGAAAGAAAGCAGGAGCTTCGAAATCGATCACGCGCTATTGGTTCTAAAAAATAACTTGTAAAATAGTCCCTTATGAAAATTATCAATACTGCATCCAATCAGGCATATCAGTTAAATCCAGATACACAATTAGAAATAGAACGCACTAACCTGTTCTTTAATGAGTGGGGTGAACAAACTCTCCCTATCGATCTTCCAGACACAGATTTGAATAGAAGACTGACAGGTTATCCGGATCTACTGGCTAACCAAAAGAAGATTTCTTCCCATATTGACTGTTCTATTCAGGACGGTGACTACTTCATGCATTGTAGGCAGGCTATTTTAGGGGCTAAGCGTCATGAAAAGATATCTACCTCATTCTATATGAATGAAGGATCATTTCTATCCCGCATATCTGATGTTGCTTTGTCGGAAGTATTCGGAGATGAAATTATTCCTGGAGTTTCAACTGTTCAGGAAGGTATTGATTTTTGTTGGTCACTTATCAATAATACCCATCCTACTTATGCAATCTTTCCTATCTGCGTAGATCTTGATGGAGAAAGGCGTATGGTCAATCGTATAGACTATATGGATGCTAACGGTAATGTGGAAGATGGGCGTCGACCTTCGCAAAGTGGTACTCTCGGTTTCTACAATTCTTTTGAACGAAAAGAAATTGTGAATGAGCGTACCATTGTTTTAGCACCTGGATACTATATTTCTCCATTCATGCGAGCTCCATACTTGCTAAAACGTATTTTCTCTTATTTTGGCTATACATTACTTGATAACTTTTTTACTGAGACGGAGCCTTTCAAATCGATGGTATTTATCAATAATACTATTGACTCTCTTGTTAATGGCACTGTTATGCTTGCACATCTAGTGCCGGATTGTATGTGCAATACTATTTTGGACATTTACCGAAAAAAATTCTGTTGTGAGTTTATTCCAAATGAAGTGGAACGTACTGTTACAATTGAACTCTTTTCTGATAATATTAAATTAAAGTCTGCCATTGATCTTACTCCGTATTTGGTTTCACATCCTGAAATCATACAGCAACCATATAGGCAGCTCAACCTTTCTTCTGAGAAGGTCATAACAGAAGGAAACTCATATGATTCTACTAGTGATATAGAAGCAAAATATCCGGAAGCTTGGTTCGATGAGACCACCTATGGGTATTATCGTAATGGCTATTCCTCAGACTATATTCAAGAGTGTGTGTCTGATGGGAATTTACCGTATTATGCTGGTGGTTCTTTAAAAGCATACGAAGTCAAAGTTCCGGATTGCCAATATTGTTTGCTTCTCAATACTACGCCATATATCGGAGAGGGACGTACATTGAACTCAACGATTGATGGTCTACCGGTTACCGATACTACCGATGGTGCTGAAAATTCGGGTGATAATGTTACGGCCAATAACCCCTCACAGGCTCCAATATTATCATTTGTCTATTATAATGGTAAATTCTCCACTGGCACTAATCACGATATAAATGGAAATTGGGGATATTCTTTAGTTTATAATGGACCTACCGGTATTTTCGAGAAGTTTTATCGTGACTTTGACAATCTACTTCGAAACTCCATGCATAAAATTTCAGCTAACTTCCTATTTCCAAATACTCTTAAAAAAAACTTGCCTGTTCATCGTAAAGTGACTCTTCAGGGAGTGGACTGCCTGGTTAATGTATTGAAGTATACTATCGGTGGAAAATCAGAACCTGTTGAATCAGAATTATTCACTGCTGCTCTTTATGAACCAGTATCCAAGGCTAAATCTGAATCAGAACGAATGCCTCGTAATAAAACAGGATATAGATGGATCATTGAAACCGTTTCCCATGATTCAACCGAGGAAGAATATCTTGCATCCGGATATGATCTTATAGAATTTGATGCTCGTAAGGCGAATGATATACCGGCAATATATCCATATCCGCCTACAAAAGAAATGTATGATTCAGGAAAGAATTATTATAAGCGTACTTTTTTCCGGTGCTATGCGATCCGAAATAGTCCCAACAAAAAATATGTAAAGATTGAAGTTTCTCTGAAACCTGTACCATTTGATTATGGTAGTTGAGAATTTCGGAATATCTTAATGGTAGATAGGTTGAAAGTTGTCCTTTATCATGGATAACTTCAAAGTTACTTTTGCTTCAAAAAGAAATAGCAATGAATATTATTCAACAACCGGACTCTCTTTCACTTAGCCTGAATTTGAAAGACTTTATCATATACTCCGACAGCCAAATTTCGTTTGTATTACATTATGGAACGGAAGAAATCATTTCGCAAGGCTATAAGCCTTCTACTAATGGTTTCATTACAATTAGGCTTAGAGATATTATTCATGAACGTTTATTTTTTCAGTTTAAAGATACTGGCTTAATATACGAACAGTCACAACTTGTCGGAGATTTTACAGCTGTGATAAACGAGAGTATGGAAGTAACCTTTCGGGTTATTCGCGCCGGGGTTGATCTATTCACAGATAATGCAACCAATTTCTTAATGCTTAACTTCCTCACTTGGCAACCCTCCTCTAAAGCTGTAACCTATTATTCTCCGGAATTTTTAACGTACTATGCACCTGTTACCTGTAAAGCCAAGTTAAAAGCCTATTTTTCTGACAATGCTACTCCGGAATCTAAAGAAATCGATTTGGCTGACTTTGTTAAAGGGAAAGCATATACCATTCCTTTGCAATATGCTGTCGTTGCTGGTCTATTAGAACATCGCCTACCTTCATATTATGATGTATGGATTGAGAACACTTCCGGACATCAACTCACATATGTTCAAAGGTATTATGCTACTGATATGTTTTCCGAACAAGAAGATTGGGTACTATTTGAAAATTCCCTTGGTGGTTTGGATACTTTTAGAGCTTATGGAAGTACTAATTTTAATGGGGAATACACACATAATATTGCAGAGATAGAAGATACATCAATAGAATATAGAATTGATGTCAAACATAAATATAAGAAAAATACAGGATATTTAAATAAAGAAGAACGGCGTTGGCTTCTTGATTTTTTCCCCTCTAAAAGTAAGTATATTTATGTAGGGGCTTTTATTCGTCCTATTGTTGTATCTGAAAGTAATGTTGAGTTTGTGGATAAAGAACTCCCTAGTAATTACACTTTCACATATCAATATGCTGATGCCCGTCCCCTACTAAATCTTCCACGTACTCAAGTACCGGTAGAAGTTCTCAATATTACAGTTCCGGATGTAGGGTCTTTTACGGTACCCCCTCGGCTTGCTGAATTTCCAATAGTTCCGCTTTCCGAGGGGGCGTTATTCCCGATACAGAACCCATATTCCGAAGAATGGGGAACCACAACCGCAGCAGCTATCGGTAACTTTATTATATCTCTATTAGAGCTCAATGGTTCCGGTGGCAGTGGTGGAATCGGGCATAAACATCATAATATGGATCTGCTGGATTTACTGTCCGCCGTCAATGAATACCTTCTTATTGGTAATCGGAAAGTCAAAGCCGGCTATGCTGATGAAGCAGGAATATCCAGAAGATTAGAAACCAAAGATTTCTCACAGGGAACAAAAGGATCAGGCTTGTTTCAGGATGAAGACGGCAACTGGCACTTCGAAGTGGACTACGGGCATTTTCGTCGTAAGTTTACCGCTGAAGAGCTGGAAATCCAAAAGAATAGTCATATTGGGGGCAAGCAGACTCAGACGGCCGCACAAATGATTTGTTCTCGAGTGGAGGAGACAGAGGCTTATTATCGTTGTTTCTTTCAGCGTAAAGATGCGGAGGGCCGTACTGTTTATAATACATGGAAAGTAAACGATCAGGGGATAGTGGAGACTTTTAACCTCCAAAAACAAGCAGACGGCAAGATCGGCAATCATTTTCTGTGGCGTTTGGTGGTTGGTATATCTGATGATACAGTGGATACTGTTGAAGGGTATATAGACCTCTCCAAAACAGTATGTGCTGCGGGAAGTGATGCTCCATTGGCAGGTGATGAGATTGTACAGCTGGGGTATCGTGGAGATGATGATCCGGACAGACAAACCGCCATTATTCAAGCCGGTGCAGGGGAAGGCGCTCCATATAACCGTCAATATACGGGTATCAACTCATTTACATTGCCCGAACCGGAAACCCAGTTAAAGCCGGGCGATAATATTTTTAGCGGTAAAGTCCATATGTCGCCCGGCAGTAGCGGCTTTGAAAATTTCACAGATGTGGAATTTGGAAAAATCAACCTCATCCGTAATTCCGGGTTTACCGGCGATTATAATTCCGCCAAGCTGGAGGATGCCACCGAAGTTACGGATGAAACTGAACTGTACAATCAATCCATTAAATGGTGGGCTGCAACCAATGTGACTATCAATTACGAGGACAGCGAGAGTGCGACCGGACATTCTGCCACCCTGACTACCGGTGTTATAATGCAAACGCTCTATTACCGGCTTATGGAAGGAGAAAGATATATCCTGTCTTTCAAGGCAAAGGGTTCTTCCGTCAGTATTAGTGTCGGGGGACTGGAACAAACGCAGGAACTGAAGCCCCAATATGACCGTTATGTATTTCATTTTACTGCCGTACCCGATACAGAAATTACATTCAGCGGCTCATGCACGATAACGGAGATACAGCTTGAGCGCGGAACCGTCCTTTCCGTATGGAGCTTGTCACCATTGGACAACAACAGCTTTGAAACCAAGTTCGAAGCACTGAAATACCTTACCGATGCCATACGTGAGGGTTCGTCCACATTCATCGGAGGCCTGGGGCTTCTGTCCATGATACTTGTAGGCAACTATACTGACGGTGAGTTGAAGAAAGTCACCGGCGGTTTCTCCGGTGTGTATAACGATGACGACGATCCCCTACTCTGGGGCAGCGGCGACTTGGAAAAGGCGATCCGGACCATCTCCAAGTGCAAGGATGACCCTATGGCCTTCCTGAACATGAGCGACAGCGAACTGTCCGAATATGTCAAGACCGTCCTCACACATGGCGGCCGTACTGTTTTGAGCGATGCAATTGTCAGGGGCTATCTCTATGCCATTGACGGTTATTTCAAAGGGACGGTCGATATGGGGGACGGCGTGACCCATTTCGACAAGGACGGCAGCGGCTGGATCGGTAAAGCCGGTGACATGTATTTCGCCAAATGGGACAAACTCCTGAACTGGTCGCTGTGTGCCGGTAATATCAGCTGGGACAACGTCAATAAGGTATTGGATATAGCAGGCAAGTTCAACGCCAAGCTGGGCTCCAAAATAGGAAACCTGACCATCAACGAAAACGGTGCCATGTCCGGCGGTAATGCAGTCTTTGAAAAAGTCGGTTATTTATGGGTTCCCGTAGTCGGTGGCGGTCAGGAATCAATTGATGCACAAGTCAGGAAAACCATTATTAACCAGATCGGCAAGAGTACCACTATCCTGTTGAAAATGAATATGGGGTTGGAAAATTATACCTATACCATTGACCTGCCGACACGCGATGAACTGAACACTCAAGGTATCTCCGATTGTGGTTTCAAAATAACACTCATTGCCGCAGATAGCCGTATTTACCCTGATATTTCTGGAATCGGAGAAATCAACCTGAATCCAACGTTCCGGATCAGCTCCCGTCCCCGGGAAAAAGTGAGTATAAATTTCCAGGAACGTGAACTGCCGACCGGTGAGATGCACGACAACAACGACAACCGCATTGAATATTTAGATATGGCGGCAGGTGACGTGCTTGAACTGTACTATTATAACGGAGTCTATTATCTATTGAACAGAAGGAACTGACATGGATTTGAATACGATACAATCAGACGGACGCTGGGGCGATGTCGCCGCCTTCATCAACGCCAATTTCGAGAAGATACGGCTGGAGCTGATGAAGCTGCGCCATGCCTCCATCCTTACATTCTGCAAGGGGTATTTCTCTACGAAATCCCATTTCCTGAAGAAGTATCCTACGGGCAAGACCGGTGAATACGCCTTCGTCGGTATTCCATGGCCCGGCACTGTATATGAATGGGCGGATACGGCATGGGTGAATACCGGTATAGCCCCGCAGCTCGGAGAAGCCGTTTTCATCGAGATGTTAAAACGGCATATAGATAACGAAACCATTTATTGGGATGCTACGGACGAAGTCATCAAGTCCGCCGGCGGTGGTGAAAGCCCTGTCGAAACCTGGCTAATTTCACTGGGTTTCAATTTCAACGCCAATGAGTTTGCCAAGGCCACAGTGACCGCTTCCGGTGACGCAACAAGTCTCAAGCTCTCTCCCGACGGCAGCAAATATATTATTCTGGTCCGTAAGGGTGGTACCGTTACCATAGACATACATCCCCGGGAGGGTTATGAAGTGGAACGGCTGAACGTGAACGGCGTCAGCCAGGGGGCTGTTGACAGCTATACATTCACCAATGTCGATAAAGACAACACAATGTATCTGTGGATCATGGTGAAAGAGGAAGAACAGCCCGTTGACTTTCTGGAACGCAGCGACCTGCCGGGAACTTTCTACTCTTCCACCCATGTGGCGCTCAACGCCATCAAGGCGGACTATCCCGACGGACTTACGCAGGATGTGACGTTGTCTTGTGTGAAGCAGGCCAAGGAGAGGCGCCTGCAGCAGGATACCGCCAAGCCAACCAACCAGCGCATCTGGCTGGCCGTACTGGAAGACTGGAATAAGGGCGGGATGCACACGCTGACCATAGACGGGGCCGGAATGTTGACTTACGACTGTGCAAGTCTGGGAGGAATACGGCTGAACAATGTTGACAACATCCTCATCAAATCCGTATCATTTACCAACTTCTGCAACTATGTGGATGCGGGTACTCCCGATGAGATAGCCGCTGTGATGTCGGTAGGAGGCAATGATTCTTTTAACCGCAACCTGTTCATCACAGACAGCTCTTTTGACGGGATTTCAACTTCCAACGGCAAGTCGGTAGCCACTTATTCGGTATCTACCAAATATACGGAGAATACCACAGTGGAAGGATGCAGGTTCAGCAATAACGGCGGATTGACATTCAATATGACCAACAGCCGCCTGACCGTATTTTCGAGAAACAAGATCAGCGGGCTTTTTACCACCGGAATGGCCCTGGTGGGACATGCCGGCCTGTTCAATGTGACCAACGGTCACCGGCTGATTCTGGAGGATAACGAACTGGACGGCACCAGTTTCCGCGAAAGCCTGCTGTATCTCTCCGGGATCGACAGCATAGCATTGAAGCGTAACTACATACATGGAGGGGCACGAATTATCGAAATGTCCTCCAATACGGCTATACGGAAGCTGGAGATAGAGTCCAATCTTATTGTCAATACGGTGAATAACCCTATTTTCACATGGATTCAGGAACTGTTCTCGACCAGTACGGATGTGACGGAAGTGAGGCTGGCGAACAACACGATGTGGATGGGCGGCAGCAACTATATCCAGTTTATTATCAGATATACGGCCAATGATGTACGCAAGGCATATATTTATAATAATATAGTGGTCGATCCGGACGCCTCGCTTACTTCCGGTAAAGTAAGGATGTATCTTTTCGACACCCTCGGCGAGCTTCACAGCGGTTATAACCTTTATAAGATACCCATTAAGGATGTTCCTACGGGGCAGACCTACGGGGCCCTGACCATTGTGCAGAACAAAAACGGCCGGGATGACAGCATCACCGTCAATGGCGGAAAAAGCTACAACCTTTCCGAACTGCTGAAGGCCGGCTATGAGGTGGGCACGCGGCTGGTGAACAAAAAAGAAAAGCTGCTTGACATCGAACAGGGCGGTTTGACATATGCCATTACGGAAGCACAGGATGCGGAATACCCTGCGAACGACACCTATGTGCCGGAGTTTGACTATGACTACAAGATGAAGTCGGCATCGGCAAACAGCCGGGGATGCTGCAACCTGAAAGGGACGCCGATAAATGAAGCCGGGGATGACTCCGAAGGCTATACGGGAGAAGACCTGACAGGAGAAGCTTCCTTTAATAGTACGGCGCAATATACGGCCGTTGCCGACAGCGTGTTGATGCTAACGCACAATACGCTCAACCGTTCAAGGTTTGTCCGGTTCAGGATTGAAGGTGCGCAGCACAAGTCCCTTGCGCTGGGAAGATACGCACTGGTACACGCCTTTCCGGAAGTGGATGCATATGGCGAGTATCAGACAGACGAACTATATACCATTAATATTGATTGACCATGGCAGAACGTTACAATGACATATTGAAAGTTTCCATCGGCAAGGTGCTTGCATCTGCCTTGATAGACAATTATTTTCCCCTTGTAGGAGAGAGCATCCGGATAGATGCGACAACGAAATGGGGACAGACCTCCGAGTGGCAGATACAGGACGGCGGCGGACAAACGGTAAACTCAGCCGGCAGCCTGCTCCATAACAGGGACAGTAAGGAGGTGGACATAGTAGGCCCCGGTGAACTCCGGCAGAGATTCATCGGCCGGAACTCCCTTTTTTCAGCCGCCGTACAGAAAACGGTATATGCTATGGCGGCACAGGGACTGCCCTACTTTGATGTAAAGGCAGACAAAGAGATCGTCCGTACAGACAGTGAGGTTTCCCGGATATGTATTTATCCGGAAAATGGATATACCGGCGCACATACGGTTGTGATACGCGTTTACAGGGAAAACGAGGAAAGCAACCCTGTTGCCACGTTCACAAATGTCACACAGGGCGAAGGCTATGAATATGCGGAATTCTTCGTGTCAAAGCCTTCCGACAGGGGCATTTATGATGTGGAGGTGGATGTGGCCGATACCTCCACAGGCACGACGTTCAGCAAACGCATCAACAAGCTGATTACGGTCACGCCGCGTCTGGCACCGGAACCGGCCGACCGCACCGCAGGCTATCGTGACATCCCTTCCACTAAATGTTTCACCACTTACAGCGGCAACCAACAAAGGCAGTTCTACATCCGCCTGTGGGAGAATACAGGATACGGGTTGAGCTATGCGGAAATGGTGGTGCCTGCCGGGCAACAGGATAACCTGTCGTCTTATTACGACAGCATAGACATCAGTGTCCTGCCCGCCGGTACGACACTGGTCTTATTGGACGATCCCGAAGAACCCGATCCGGGATATGCCAGACGCCTGTCGCTAAAGGGGAACAGTCCGACAAGCATTTCCAATAAAAACGGAACCCCGAATTTCACTTGGGAAGCTCCCTTGATCATTACGTTTAACCGGAATACGCCCTATGAGATTCCGTTCAGGAACTATTCCGGGATTTCCTTTGACGGTAATTGCCGCAATATCGTGCTGGACGGACGGGGATACAAGAATATCAGAAAGGGACTCTATATCCACCGTTACAGTCCGAAAGAGTTTGCGGAAACCAATGTTTTCTTGTTAAACGGCACTGCGGAGGTAGAGCTGTTTGAACTTGAGCTGTGTGACAACGATTTTACCGGCATCATGGCGAAAACGGACCCGGACGTGAACCGGCCATGGTACTGGTTCGGTAATTGGGAGATGAACAGGCTGCTGATACACCATTGCCATATCCACCATACACATGGCGAGGGTTTCTATATCGGCTATTTTACACCGGAAACCAAGACCGGGACCAATAGCGCCGGCGAGCAGGTATCATATCGTGCCCATGCCCTGACCAATACACGCATATACCGGTTGGTGATGGAACACAACGGATATGACGCGATGCAGCTATCCAATGCACGCGACGCGGAGGTATGCTACAATGAGCTTTATGACTGCGCATGGCGGGGTGATAAAGACCAGATGTCGGGCATATCCATACAGAGCATCAGCGGTAAATGCTACAACAATATTATCAAGGGACATAATGGCCCGGCAATCCAGGTCGGTCCCTTAGGTGATGTGGAGGTATTCAACAATATCGTTTCCGGAGGATCGGAAGGAACAGGCTTCATCCAGTTCCTATTCTCTGTCGATACCCCTGAGCAAGACCCGGACGGTTCCCATACGGAGAACAGGATGCGTATCCTCATACACAATAACACCGTCATTTGTAACGGAGTAGCCTTGAATGGCCGCAACACGTCCCAAATCATGGGAGTGTACACGCAGGACAACTTTATCGTATATAAGACTGTCCGGTTCGGGAATATGGCGGCGGGCACGATTGAACAGTGGGAAAAGCAGGCAAGCGGCAATGTATGGATAGACAGCGCAGTCATAGACTACGGAGCCGTCGACGGCTATGGAATAGCCGATTCCGAGAACGGGATCATGCACATTTCCGCAGACAGCCCGTTAATACAAGGAGGTGAAGGCGATTATTTCAAGTTTGATTTCCGGGGATACAAAAACTGGTTCCCGTCCACATACCCGGTGGGAGCATATATGGGTAAGTACCGCACCCCGAATATCGAGATAATAAGCCTTACGTTGAACTCGCTGCTGCTGAACGGGGGCGCTTCCATGACATACCTGCCGGATTTGAATGTACGGATGAACTATACCGGCGGTGCGAAGGAATACCGTATCGGGCTGCAACCGGACCTGGCGGACGCGTCCTGGCAGAAAATGACTCCGGACATTACTTATACGCTTAACGGCACATACGGGCAACACAGGGTGTATGCGCAGGTACGCAACAATACGGAGATATCGGAAATTGTCAGTGCCGAGATAGAGTATATATATATGCCGACCATTCTCACAGGCATATCTGTCAATGGAGGTGCGACATCTACGATATTCGACAGGATAACAGTGGATATGGCGTATGATCTCCAACAACCGCAATATTACATGGTCAGCGAGGACAGTACGTTTGCAGACGCTCAGTGGCAGGAGTATGCGGGAGACAGTTTTAGCTATACGATTACCGGCAGCAGCCGCATTGTCACACTGTATGTCAAGGTGAAGAATGACAATGTCGAGTCCGAGGTGAGGTCGGCTTCGATAGCCTATACCGAGACGGTGCGTTACAGCGATGTCACGTTGCGTATTCCGCTCTCTCAGCTGGAAGGGGATGTCTCGGGCATACAGGCCGTCATGCCGGAACTGAAGTATAACAAACGGTTCGCTTTTTCATGGACGGTGGATGACTCGTTGATTTATGTGTACAGCAGGATATTCAACTATGTCAACAAGAAATGGGTCGATGACAGCAGGGTATTCCATGACGGAATGGTGAAAACGACAGGGGCGGTTCCCTCACGCTTCCTATGTTACACAGACGGTTGCGGACGTGATGTAAGGTTCGGCTTCAATTCCGGATTCATCAGTCATCTGAACGGAAAGACGCCAACACTGGAATATACCTACAATGGCAGCCTGTATTTCCATTTGAAAGAGATGCAGAAATTCATAGACTTCGGAAATGGGGTTCAGAATCATGGAGCCGGGGGCTATAATGCGGAGGGAGCAGTGGTGGCAGTGCGGATGTGTAATGAGGAGGTCAAGTCCAAACTCGGATTCACACCCTTTTTGCTGTTGTTCCCCGGTGAGGAGGACCCGGAGGCTTTCAAATCTGCCGGTAATGATAATCCGGATATTTACCAGATGTCAACCCTGATAAAAGATACGGGCATCAGCCTGAGTGGTTTAAAGGACGGTTTCTTCTCACACAAACAAAGCCTGATGAACCGCCTTACATATGACAACTATACGCTTGGGCAATTAAAGGAAAAGGCCGACTATGCCTACACTCAAAACAACGCCTACCTGATGAATGTAGGCGGGCATAACATCGAGGTGGGAAACAGCAAGTTCATTGATTGGGAAACGGAAGTGAAGCCCTTCCTGGACTACCTGTATGATACTTATGGCAAAGGAGGCAATGACAGCATCTGGATTGCTCCCCTTGAGGAAATCTATGAGTATATCTTTACCCGCCATTTCTCGACAGTCAATGTCGGCAATGACGGAACCGACCTGGTTATAAGCCTGCGTCTTGCAGGTATGAAGAATTTCCGGCAGGGATATGAGATGACATTGCAATTATCAGGAGTTGATTTCTCAAACGTAAAGAGCATTACCTCAGAGAATACACTCTATTATCTTGCCTCCGGCGTTCAGGCTGACGGCACGTTGCTTGTCAACCTGAACTGCAATCAAGGATTGCCCGCTTTGGCCGAGAAATATGTGGCTGCGTTTGAAGCATCGCCCTCACAGGACACGCTGGAGGATGCCGTATATATGATATCCAGACTTAGCGATGACTTGAGACTGCCATATCAGGAGCGTGTGGACGCATTAAACAGACCTTTCGGATTGAACTCCATTCTTATCAACAACAATGCCGACAGCACTGTTAAGCAAGAGGTCAAAATAACCATCGTGTTTGACGGATTTACCGCCCCGGCTTCATACAGGCTGGGTGAAAGCCCGGATCTGTCGGAAGTGCCATGGATTGATTTCATCAGTGAGGTTCCATTCTCATTGTCTTCAGGATTGGGTGTTAAGACGGTCTATTGTCAGATCAAGGCTCCGGACGGAACCGTTTCGGAGGTCAGGTCAGACACTATTGAAGTACTGGAAGCCGGTACACGTAAGGCCATTGTATCGCTTGGGTGGAGTAAGGCTGAAATCCCGTCTTCTACCTCTGTTTATGATGCAGCAACGGGTATTACAAGGTTCCAGTCGCAGGCTGCAATAACCGAATCACGCCATATTTATGATACGCTCGGTGAATTATTAGGTACTGCAGTACCTTCGACAAACTCGGTTGTAATGATATCCAGCGCGGCTTTAAAGGGTGCGGTCACTGGTGACGACAGCGGGGTTTACCCCGATGAATACCTGTGGCACAATTCAGCCATGGGAGCCAATGCTATTAAAAGCGAAAGCATCACGTTTACGGTGCCTGCAGGAACTTACAAAGTTCGCATCTTCACCAACACCATCTGGGCACAGCGTGTCATTCCCAATGAAGCGCTGTCATACAAAGCTGTGACAGACACAGATGAGACGGCATTCGCCTTACCCACATCCGGTGTGCAGAATAATACAGCCAACCTTACCGAACCTGTTACGGTAACCGTAGGGGAAAACGGGATGTTACGGATTGATTTTGGTGTAGGAAAGGCAGGAACTTATTATTATGCACCATTGAATATAATTGAAATTGAAGAGGTATAAATCAATTATGTAGGACAGTAGGAATGTAGGAGGCATAAATTAACCTCCTACGCTTTAAAATATCACATATCAGGAAAGTCTACTTTTATGATATGTGAATTTACTCCAAATCGTTTAGCCAGATATCTCTCTGTCGTTGTTACTGACTTATGGCGGAAATGTTTTTGAAGCTCCCAAGTATTTATTCCTGCATTTACCAGTTTGGCTGCTCCCGTATGCTTGAAACTGTATAATTTATATTTTTTGCTAAAACCTAATTTATCACGAATGCGATCAAAACGATATCTCAAAGTGTTTTTACCCAATCTGTTTTTGCCAGGCATTCCATCATTAGAAAAGAGGTAATAAGTATCCGGATATCTGCCAACCTGTAATAAGTCTGCCAAGTCGTCATATAGCTGCCTTGGTATATTTACTGTTTCTGTTAGTCCATTCTTACTAATATCCTGTCGAACGGTTATTGTTGCGTTTTCCAAGTTAATATCTCCAACAAGTAGATGAATCCCTTCTTTGGGGCGGATAGCACAATAATATTCTAGCTCACAAATTAATAGAAGCTGAGGATCATATTCACGCATATAATCGGTCAGTTTCTTACGTATAGTATCAGGAATAGGGCGTGCAGCTTCATCTCTTTTTTCTCCAAGGTTTGGAATATTGATAACAGGATTGAAAGGTATTACCTTTTTATTCTTTAATAAATAGTCAAAGAAAGTATGTAATAACTGTTTATACTTCATGACGGTTCTACGGCTGATATGGGTATTATCAGCAATATAATAGAAAAACATATGAATGTGTTCTTCTGTGATGCAGCGTACATTCTTGTCCCCCAACCTATTATTCTCCAGCCATTCACAAAATATACGCAATTTTGATTTATAGGTTTGATAGGAAGAGTGAGCCAATTCCGTTTCTTTCATCACTAAGAATTCTGAAAGATAAGTACGTGCACATATAACAGCTTCACGTTCTTTTCCCCAGCGTGAAGCTGTCATTTGGTATATCAATTCATCCTGATAAGTAATAGTTTTGTCACTGAAAGGGTCGTTACCTTTTTCTAATTTCAGCTTAATTTCGGCTATTATTTTTTCCGCATGCACACGACGTTCCGTTATAGATTTCAACTCTGAAAATCCATCATAATGCCGAAACCTCTTCATTTCACCAGTTTGCGGATTTCGTAGAGAATATTCCACATACCATTTTTTATTTAAATCTCCACCACAGTCCTTCAACTGAGGCATAATTAATAACTTTTTTTTTCTTGCCATATCTAATTGATTTGAGTGTTAAGGTGATGATTTACTAACTCAATAGACAATTAATAAACAGCAATAGACAGTTATTTTGTTGGACGCTTCCATATACAAAAATAAGCCGTTGACATTCAACGACTTATTTCTTTTAGTCGGGGTAGCGGGATTCGAACCCACGACCCCCTGCTCCCAAAGCAGGTGCGCTAACCGGACTGCGCTACACCCCGAGTGCTTTACTTCTTAAAAGCGGTTGCAAAGATAGATGTTTTCCTAATACATGCCAAATTTTTTAATAACTTTATCTGAAATAAAATTTTAAAACATTGATAAACAGCAAAGAAGATATAGAGGATTGCTGTGTAAAACGAAATGCCACTTTTATCAAGTTTCTTTCGAATAATATTTAATAGTTTTTTAATCATGTGGAATAAATAAATTCAGCAAACATGTTCTTCTACTAATAATCATCCTATAACCCATTTGCTATTAGGTAAATAAGAGATAAGTTTTGTAGTGATATAACAACTGATAAAGGTAAGTATGCTAATAAGAGGAATAGCTGCCGCAATAGATATTTGTGGCTGAATGATTGATACCCAAAATGGCAACCAAAGCATGTGCATCAGAAACATACCATAACTGTTGACTGAGATACTCTTAACTAAACCGTAAATCTTACCTGCTTTTTGAATAGTAGTGAACAGAATGAAAGCTCCAAAAGTAGCTATTACACAGTTGATAATGCAGAAGCACCATGCTATCTCCAAGTCAGAGAGTTGTTGTGGAATACCGGGTTTAGCCTGGAGGTAGAAACTAAGAACGGTGAAAGAGGTACCGCCCAATAGGCAGACGAGTCCTATAACGGAGCGCTTCAGGCGTGTCCAGTTAATATGATAACGAATGTAATGCCCTAAAACCAAATAACCGGAATAACCACTGAAATCGTACAACATATGATATTGATTCCACCAACATTGTCCCAATACATCGCCATAGAATTTATTCACAAAAGGCAAGCAAGTGGTCAGTGCCCATAGATATAAAAACATACGCTCTTGCTTAGCGGTGGCTATACGCAGCCAAGGTGAAAGAATGGGAATAAGCAAGTAAAGTCCTATAAGAGGATACATAAACCACAGATGAAAAGCATTCATCGGGAAGTTTAACGGTAACTTGCAAACAGCCACACACATGCCTTTCCAATCGCCTCCTTCTTGCCATACCTGGAGCACAGCATACACAATCATAAATACCAACATAGGTGGCAGAATACGAAAGAAACGGCGTTTAAAGAACTCTCCCCATGACTGCTTTTCTTTCATGGGAACAAGTAAATAGGCTGAAGTGATAACAAATAGGGGTACTGAAATGCGACTCATTCCATCCCAAATTGCAATCCAAAATTTGTGGGCATCTGAAAGAATAGGCACATCACCTACCCCATAAAATGCTTCGCTGGCATGTACCATCATTACCAAGAAGCAAGCAATCCCCCGTAAATAATCCAAAAATATAACTCTGTCCTGTTTCATATGATTTATTTGTGTTTGTGGCAAAAATAATAAAAAATGCGAATCAGCAGTTGGCTTTCTGATTCAAAAATTAAAAATTAACAAATGTAA
>ERZ791906.179-NODE-179-length-97264-cov-5.637667_pt1 | contig 97264 bp, 52 predicted proteins | sample MGYA00510146_ERZ791906 | MGnify/ENA primary metagenome ERZ791906 (study PRJEB30046, sample SAMN00792096) | human gut metagenome | study: EMG produced TPA metagenomics assembly of the A metagenome-wide association study of gut microbiota in type 2... | reverse complement strand
ACGGTCCGAGATATTTGGGTGTGGAACTTGAACTTGATGACGGCGGTGAAAATGAATTTTGTGCAAGTAAATTACTTGACATTGCAAATGCTCAAAAAGAGCATATGTACATTAAACATGATGGTTCACTTGATGATGGCTTTGAATGTGTAACACATCCGATGACACTTGATTATCACATCAATCAAATGCCTTGGAGAGCGATTCTTAACAAAGCGGTAGCAAAAGGATACTTAAGTCATCAAGCCGGAACTTGCGGACTTCATGTACATATAAGCCGAAATGCACTCGGAGCAAATTATGAAGAACAAGAGGTGACAATAGCGAAGATTCTCTACTTTTATGAGAAGTTTTGGAATGAAATCTTAACATTTAGTCGAAGAACGGAATCTCAAGCAGAACATTGGGCAAGACGTTACGGCGGCGGAATAATCAATCCGAAAGAAACACTAAAGCACGCTAAGAATTCACATATGGGACGATATGCGGCGGTCAATCTTGAAAATGAAGCGACGATAGAAATGAGAATATTCAGAGGTACTTTAAAGTACAACACATTTATAGCAACCTTACAGATGGTAGATGAAATCTGTAAGGTTGCTATTTCTTTGTCCGACGAATTTATGCAGAGTTTGACTTGGCTTGACTTTGTAAAAGACATACCGACTGAAAAGGCAGAGTTGATTAATTATCTAAAAGAAAAAAGACTTTATGTCAATGAACCGATAAGAAATGAGGTGGAAATATAATGTGCGGAATATATGGAGTGCTTAGCTATAAGGATAAGCTAAAAGATATGAATGAACTTGTGGATTTGCTCGGCATGGAGAGTGCGGAACGTGGCACGGATGCAACCGGTGTGGCATATTCGATTTTGGGTAATATGAAGATAAACAAAAGTGCGGTAAGTGCGTATAAGTTTAATCCGAATATTCCGAAATTCGTAAATGCAGTAATCGGTCACACAAGACACAGTACACAAGGTGATAAGAGCAAGAACTACAACAATCACCCATGGAGTGAAAAGGTGAAGAACTGTCAGTTTGCACTTGCTCATAATGGTGTACTGTTCAATGATAAAGAACTTCAGAAGAAGTATAACTTTAAGAGCAAAATCGAAACAGATTCATTTGTTGCAGTGCAGTTAATCAAGTATAAAAATGCACTTAATTTCAAAACGATAAAGTTTATGGCTGAAAGTATAGAGGGAAGTTTTAGCTTTAATATACTTGATAATCATAACAATTTGTATCTTGTAAAAGGCGACAGTCCGATTTCATTAATTCATTTTAAGGATAAAGGCGTTTATGTGTTTGCTTCGACTAAACAGATACTTTGGAAAGCGTTGGTTGATTCGGAATTGTTTCAAGATTTGGAGAATGGTAAGTATGAGCATATCGTTCTTAATGAGGGCGATATTCTGAAAATCAAGAGTAACGGTAAACGTGAAAGAGGTCATTTTAATTATACCGAATCATACGGCAGACATTGGTACGATTACGGCTGCGGCTGCTATATTGATACGGGATATGATGATTATTATGCGGAAGAATATCTTGAAGATATAAAGACAGTTGCCGCAATGTACGGTGAAGATCCAGAAGTGATACAGGAATTGTACAACACCGGATACACGCTTGAAGAATTGGAAGAAATGATTTACACTTGATACTAAAACAGTGCCGTTAGGGTGGGTAAAACCAAACTAACGGCACTATTTTTTTGTGTCAATAGGGCATTGCGGTATACATAGCTATAAAATAAGAAGTAGAGAGTGGTTTATTCTGAAAAAATAAACTGTGTATTTTGAAATCAAGGATATAATGTTTAATGTAGCTTGATTATGCATATATTATGTATTGATGCAGAAACCTTATTTTTTGCCGTTATTCGTATAATTTTAGCCGTGCCGCAAACATCCGCAGTTCGCCCCTCATCGACGGAATACTTTCAACCGGCGTTAAGATGCGTATTTCCATACTTACTCCGTTAAACCAATTGCAGTATGCAATATTATCTTTAACTCTAGGGATATTGTTTTTGTAAAAAAACATACAAAACTATCAATATACAAACTTGTTAATAAAAACAGAAAAGTATATACTTAATATAAACAATTGTATGGGATTTATAAAGGAGAGGGCATATGAAAAGGATTTTCAGCACGGTGGTTGCGTTGAGTATGGTTATTTTAACAAGTGTGCATACTTTGGCCGAAGAAAACGATATAAACAGAACTGCAATAGACGAGGCAAAACAGTATCTTTCGGGTGATGTTACAATATCCTCTGGAAATATGTCAAGCTATACAGCTGCAGACGGAACGGAAGTAATGCTTGAATGGGATAATGTTTATGACTGTACTATTAAAGACGAAAAGGGAATGTATCGTAACGATACATATTTAAAAAGTGACGGAAAAATAACACGTCCGAAGTGGTTTGAGGGAACAAAAAAACTCAAAGGCGATGCTAAATTAACAGCCGGCAGTGAAACGGACGAAGTTTCAGATGTACATTTAACATTACAACCACCATCTGCACCTAATTTTCAAAATGTTTATGATTACCTTACAGATTATATTGATATAGGTAATACCGACAGCGAAATGACGGTGGTTGGCACTAATCGCATAAACCGTCTTGAAGTTGTTCGTGATAACGGAATTCAGACAAAAAACGTTGAAGGCGTTGAACATACATACAGAACTCTCAATAAAAACGGTGCAATGGTTGTAACGATGAAGTGCGACAGTGAAAAGACCAATTATTTAACTGTAAAACTATGGGGAGATGATACCGGCGATACAATGCTTTGGGTATGTGAGCCGACAAGCGGTAATATGAATATCACAAATTCAAGTCAGCCGTCAAGGAACGGACTGGTTGACCGCAGAGATTGGGTTGAACTGAATTTTCTTAATGCTTCGCCACAGTATAACGGCGGATTTATCTATTCAACATATATGATACCTAAAATTTATACTGAGGGTAAAGATTATGTATCTCTCAGGATATATTCAACGGGCGGGAATGCAAATTACGGCAATATAACAATTAAGGAACAAACCGAGCCGAGCCGAGGCATATATGCGGCGTATATGACGCAAGATGCTGATTTTGACCCGTCGAAATTTGAAACGGTAACAGGAAAACATACTCCAACGGCTAAAAGTGATATGATACCATACTCCGAGCAGAAAAAGCTTGCACTAAAATATACAAAATCAGCAGTGGAAACATTCAAATCTTGGCAGATATACGGAATGGACAATTATCCGTCATATATGGAAGGAATGGTGACCAGGGGGACAAGCTGGAAGAATAAAGCTGCTGCTGATACGAATTGGAAAGATTGTTATTACAGCTGTATGATGACGCAGAATTTAACTCCGTTAAATATCAATGAAATATTTGCTTACGCATATAAAAAGTCGGACGAATTAGGTTATACCGAAAATGAAAAAACGGAGCTTTTGGACAGAGTAGTAAAAGGAATTGACTTTCTTACCCGTGCACAAGGCGAAAACGGTGGTTTTTACAGCTCGGAATGGATAGGCGGACCGAACAGAAAGGTGTCTGAAAGTCATCACTTGACGGGGTTTGGGCTTCGCAGTGTGGCACAGGCAATGATAATGATATGCGATGATGTGGATTTTTACGAAGTAATTGATAGTGACGCAGACTGTAAAACAGATTTAACAAGACTTGAAGCATGGTCGCAAATGGCGGCAAAAGCAAGAGATTATCTTGTATCGCTTGACGGTGCAGGACACGCACCGAATCAAGATATGGTAAATATTGTAGCAGCACTCAGATTTGAAAAGGCTTTGCAGCTTATGGATAGTGATTTATCGTGGAAAACACAGGGGCAAGAAGATAATATTGAGAAATACCTTGATATAGCATTGGGATTCAGCATAAACAATGTATGTTCAAGTTATTGGGTATCGCCAAAAGGTCTTATATTGGAGAACTTCGGCTCAATTCAAGGCGGTTATTCGGGCGATTACGGAACGGAAGCTTTAGAAGAAATGTCACAGCTTACAGAGTTTGCAGAGGAAAATCTGCAATCTGACCGTGCAAAAAAATATATTGAGCGTATGAAAAACGCATATTCGGCAATAGATAATTTTATGTTTACGGCAAATGCAGAAATAGACGGAAATCCTACGCTATACGCAGAAGGCTTGACAGGAAACCGAAATGCGTATTATCCGGGTACAGAACGATATATTCTTGATGAATACAACGCAGTGGAAAAAGGTAATAAAACAGCTTTAAAGACATACGAACTTTTTTTTGAACATAACAAGCTATTGGTAAATGCCGAGAGTTATACTCCGTCAAACAGCCATTTTGAGGACAATGCACTGGCGGTAATTAAGATGTATATAAATTTTGACAAAATAATATCAAAAATTAATGAGGAAAATATCAACGATTATGATTATATTATGGATGATGACAGTCAGACGTCATATGCATGGGCAGACGAAATGGGCAGGAATGTTGTTATAAAGAATGGAGATGAGCGAATATACCTCGCACTGAATTGGCGAAATCCTCTTCATAGTCAGACTTATTATAATACGGCAGATAGCCAAAATCAGCAGAAAAGCGTGATGAATAATCTTGTGCGAGTTCATCATACGACAGATTTATATGATAAATATGGCTATGCTGAAATGAAAACAGAGGGGTGGAATGTCAAAACGGCAGAATCAAGCGATTGGCAGTTGTTTGAAAATCATTATGTTGATGCGTTTATGTATATGAATTACGGCGATTATGCTATAATTATGAACAGCAATAATCTTATGGGAAATGAGAATGACCTTGAGTATGATATTCCTATAGAAAAATTAGGACTTGACGGTGTATATGAAGAACTTATAAGCGGAGAATATTACTATTTCGGTGAGGCGATGGACGGTGCTGTAGACGGGAGCAAGACAAAGATACCATCTGCAACGACATTTGTTTTGAAGAAAATCAATCCTATGGGCTTAAAAGCAAAGGTGAAAACCGCTGACTATGCAGACGGATATGTAACTGTTCGAATGACAAAGGACGACGGATATAAAGATATTGTGCAGGTGTATGTCGCTGAATATGATAATGACGGCAAGCTTGCAGAAGTAAAATGCGAAACACGCAAAATTAACTCTGATGCCGAGATTAAATTCGGTTATAAAAAGAAAAATCCCGATAGTGCTGTTAAAATTATGATATGGGACGAAAATATGCAGCCGTATGAATGGGAATAGTGTTAAAGTTTGAATACAAAAATTAAATATCAAAGTTTAAATGTTCTATTGTTTATGTTATTATAAAGATAAGTTAAAATATTATTTTATGGGGAGAGGTGCAAAATGAAATTAAATTTTAAGAGAATTATATCATTTGTTGCTGCGGCGGCAATGGCGTTGAGCTCATTTTCAATGCTCACTGTTTCGGCAGAAAATGAAGAAACGGTAATAAGCCCGATAGTTCAGACTGCGAGTGTTGCAGCACAAGTAAGAGCAAGTGGCGTGAATGAAAATGGTGAATGGACCGGTATGAATTCAAGTAGCAGTAAAATTGTAGAAAGCGGAGATTTGGAATCTACGGCAAAATCAAACTTTGGAATATTCTATTATTTTGACAAAATAGAACTTCCGGAGGATGCTATTGTTACAAATGTAACAGTTACCGCATATCAAGGTTCATCAAAATTCAGCGGAAAACCGTTTGTAATGCTTCACACGAAGAATCCTGCGGATAAAACTAAAATAGCAGATATATTCGAAGTTTCAAAAACAGCAGCTAATGTTGCTTTTAGCAGTAAATCAACAACAGAAGAAATTGCTGCCGTTACGGTAGGTACAACGACTATGACAGAATTGACGGATGATGCCGGTATAAAAATGGGCGAAAGAACAGAATCTGTTGAAATTACAGGCGATAATATAGCAAAATTTTTTAATGAAAATGATGCAAATTCATATTTTCTGTATAATAAGGACAGAACGGACGGAAACAGAAAATACAGTACAAAAGCGGAAATTACAGTGGAATATAAAAAAGCAGAAGCATCACTTACACATGGCGAAACAGTAACAAAATATGAAAAATTTGAGGATGCATACACAAGTGCCGAGGATGGAGATACAATAAAATTATTGAATGATGTCACCACATCTAAAGGTATGTATGTAAAAAATAAAAATATAACAATAAATGGAAACAATAAGACGATTAATAACGGAAACTACTATATAGCTTTCGAAGGAAGTACAGAGCTTACTATAAAAAACCTTACAATAAACGGAAGTGGTAATCTTGAAATAAAAGAAAATACAACAATAAATGCAGATAATTTAACTGTAAGTCATCTGCAAATAAACGGAAGCACAATAGAAAGCAAGGGTATATTAAAGAATTCGGCAGTTGATACGCTGAAATGTTACGGTAAACTTACTCTTGAAAATACAACAGTAAAAAATATTACATTCCCTAATATAAGAGTAGGTTTTGCTGATGTGCCGAAAATCACTTCAAACAGCGATTTCCAATCTGAGAGTATAACAATAGAAAAAATAACATCAATCGGTGATGATTATACGTTGTTTGACGGTACATACACACCTGAAACTGTAACAATAGCTTCGGACTATGTCACTCTTTACAAATATGAAAACGGCTTAGTAAAAGCAATTCCGCAGACAACAACGGAGAATACACCTGAAATCGCTATTGACTATATTGCTGAAAAGCTTACAGGATTTATAGACGGCGGAAATTATACAATAAATGATGTGGCAGTTGTGCCTGAAAACGGCGAACTTGCAATAAATAGTTTGTGGTTGGGTACGACGCTTAAAATAGTCAAGAAAGGCGACAATTCAACAACAACTGACAGTGAAGCACAGTCACTGGCAATTCCGGTACGTCCTGCTGCTCCTGAAATAACAGGAGTTGATGAGGCAACCGTAAACGGAAATGACGGTAAAATCACAGGTGTGAACAATACAATGGAATATAAGTTGTCGTCGTCAGGTGAATGGACAGATGTAACAGGAACAGAAATTACAAACCTTGCACCGGGAGAATATCAAGTACGTTTAAAAGCGGTTACGAACGGTGACAATAAAGCATTTGCTGGCGAGGTAAAGGCTGTTACAATAAATGCACACGGACTTCAAGAGCCGATTGTAACAGTTCCTGCAATTTCAGATGTTACATATACGCCGAATATGAAATTGTCTGACATAGCTCTTACAAATCCGGACGGCAACACAGCGGGTACTATTACATGGAAAGCACCGGATACAGCATTAAATGCAGGGGATAATCAAAAATTTGCGGCGGTATTTACACCGGACAATACAAATGATTATAAAATAAAAGATATAGAAATAGTAGTCAACATTAAGAAAGCAACACCTGATGTTTCATGGCCTGACAGTGAAATAACAGTTACATACACTGATGGTATGAAACTAAGTGATGTTACGCTTCCGACAGTAAGCGGAAACACATCAGGTACGCTTGCGTGGAATGAAACGGATACTGTATTAAATATAGGAACAGCAAGCTATGATGTTGTATTTACTCCGACAGATACAACTAATTATAATACAAAGACAGGCAGTATTTCTGTTAAAGTTGAAGAACAGGTAATACCGTCTTATAATATCAAGGTAGCTGATGAAATAAACGGAAAGCTTACCGTTTCTAAATCAGCAAAGGTTAATGAGCAGGTAACTGTTACTGTAAGCGATGCAAGTTATGTCGCAAACAGTCTGACGGTATGCTATACATCGGATAATAGCACACGTGCAGTACCTGTCACATCAAACGGCAATCAGCTAACATTTACAATGCCTGCGGCTGATGTTACTTTAACAGCACTGTTTGATGCGGAAGATACAAAAACAATAATTGCATCAAATGATTATTGTTATAATGTGCAGGCGAAAACTGCAAATAAAGGACACTATATAAGAAATCAAAGCGACAGCGATGAGAAAAATCTTGCACTCGGCTTTGATCTTACAGGTGTTGATTTAACGAATAAAGTAGTAACACTAAGATTGACCAAAACGGGATATTCGGCATATACTTCAACGGTCGTAAATCTGATTCAATCTAATCCTTGGAACGGAGGTAATTTCAACTATGATGCCGCAAGCAATGCTAATATAAACATTGTATCAAAAGAGCGTGGCAATAATGCTCAATACGCAGCTTGTGAGTTTGTGCTTAATACAAACAAGATTAATCTATCAGATAGCAAATTGTACATGAATGTGGAAAGAGCGGAACAGGCTGAAAAACAAGCGGGAAATGACTATTTTGCTATTCCGTCAGCAACTGTTGACGATGGCAAAAAAGCTATTAATGCTTTATATCTTCCGCAGCTTATCATAAAAACGTTGCCTGAAAAGTATGCACCGGAATATGCACTTCAGACAGACACGCAGGATGATATGTTCCAGTATCATTTTGCAGGCGGAACAACAGAGTATAACAACGGTACATCAGAAACAGGCAAGACATATGATACATATTTATGGGTTCCGTCAAATACATCGCCTGGAGAACTTAAAGGTCTTGTAGCGGTAAAAATGAATTTGATTGAAGTACCGTTTGTGTACTCACAAATGCTAAGAAGCGAACTTGCAAAAAAGAATTTCGGTATATTGTTCCTTGTGTGTCAGAAAGATAAATATGGCTATAATAACACTTTAAATGGTTTCTATACAAAGGAAGATTATAACGGTAATGAACTGATAACAGACACAAGCAAGTTTACAACCGACAACAAAGATGCGGCACAGATTTTAGATGAGATTCTTGCAGGTATAGCAAAAGTATCGGGTTATAGTGAAATAAAAGACACAACACCGATTATTACCATAGGTCACAGTGCAGCTTCCGGTTTTGGAAACAAGAGTGCAAATTGGAACAAAAATCGTGTTATTGCACAAATTCATATGAAAAACGGTATGAGCGGTAACGAAGCAATGATTCCGGGTGTTCCGACTTTGCAGTATGCCGCACAGTACACAGAACATTCAAACGGTGCAGACCGTGACCGTTCCATTCGTGACGCAAGATGGCATATTGAGCATGAACGCAGTGAAGGCGGCGAGTACCTTGTATCACATATAATTGAATGGGGCAGTGGTCATTATGATTGGTCGGATAATGCAACATATATGCTTACAAAGTACATAACAAAGGCGATTGAAGCACGCTTGCCGGCAGACTATGCTATAACAGGTCAACTTAATGATTTGACTAACACGGGATACTTAATGAAACCGTTTGAGAAGAATGGAACAAGCGAACAAGAAGCGGGTTATTACAGAGATTATTTGCAGGGCTGGTTGTCATCTGGACAGAATAACAGCAGTGCAAGCGAGGACGACAAGAAAGCTTCTTTCTGGTTCTTTGATGAAGAATTTGCAAACGAAGTAAATAAATTTACAAATTATGCAATTCCTGAGTCGCCTGATTCAAAGGCAACAGGTATTAACGGAAGCACATCTTCGGAAATTGAGCCGTTTATGCTGATGAAAGATCCGTCAAAATCTACATGGAGCAACACTCCGGCTACAGCACCGACACTTATTTCTCCATTTACATCATTTGCGAGCAATCCGTTTTCAAGATACGGCAGCAACCGTTTCATAAACTATGAGAGAATGTCTTCGCCGGATGGAAATGCAAGTAATACTGCAAGTTTAGGCGGATATGATACTGTAACTGTTGACACATATTATATGAGCAAAATACCGTCAATAACAACAAAAAATACTGTTGCATACGACAATGCAGGTGATGAGGCTAAATATCCTATGAATACTAAAGCGGAATTTGTTCCTCTGATTGCACCTTATGAGATTGTAAGCTCAGAATTACTTGATATGGCGGGAATGACAAAGGATGAAAGCAATGCAGAAGCCGAAAATGTTGCGTCTGTAACACGCACGAAGTTGCGTTTCCATAATAACAGAGTTTATTTCAGATCGGGAAATCAGTATACACTTGAAGACGGTTATAATACGATGGATTCCTACGGATTTATTAAATCACCTGAAGTAAGAGATGAAAATGGCTTTGTAACTTCGTCGTTTAAGGCAACAAGTTCACAGATGAATATCCCATATGTAAATAAGGGTACAGAACAGACGCTTACACTTAATAAGATTAGCGATATAAATATATACGGAATAACTGAAAATCCGTCGTTTGACATAGAATACACATCAACAGACAGTGATTTACAGAAATATACGGATGTTTTTGTTGAATACGGTCCGGCAAAAGCAGTTAGAATAGTCGGAGATGATGGCTCATATTCTTGGAAGATAGAAATTTTACGAGATAAAATTCCTGAAAATGCAAAATTCCCGATTGAAGTGAATGTTGTCGCATCAAACCTTGGAAAGTGGGAAAAAACATACGGTGCTACAACTTCACAGTCGTTTAATATAATCTCGCGTTCAGACGAAGATTTGCCGGAAATCACCGATGTGACAGTAACCCCGTCTGCAAATCTTGTATACAATGGAAACGAGCAGGTTTTGGCAACGTTAAGCGGCACTAAACAGGGAGATACCGTTTCGTACAAGATTGACGGCAATGCGACAGAAGAATTAAAGGGTACTGATGCGAAGGAATATAGTCTTGAAATCACAGTATCACGTGAAAATTACAAGGATTATGTATGGACCGGAACAGTAGAAATTAAAAAGGCACAAATTACGGGTGTTACCGTAACAGGCGGTAATGCTCAATATGACGGTAAATCTCATGATTTAATTACTGTATCAGGAATAACCGAGAATGATACCGTTACATATAAAGTAGACGACAAAAACGAAACTACGGAAAAACCGACATTTACCGATATTGGTACGCATAGCGTAAAAGTAACTGTTTCAAGAGGTGACAACTATGTTCCGTATGAGCAGAATGTTTCTGTAAGCATAAGTGCAGAACCGACTGTTACGGGAATTACTGTTACACCGTACAGTGGTATATATGATAAATCCGAACATGATGCACTTACTGTTGAGGGGTTGGAAAACAGTGATATTGTTACCTACATAATTGACGGCAAAGAAGTAAATGATATGCCGAAAATTACGAATGCAGGAAACTATCCGATAACTTTAAAGGTGTCAAGAGATGGTTATGCACCATATTCACAGATATACACTGCTGTTATTTCAAAGGCAAATGCTGAAATAACAGCCGAACTAAATCAGTCGGCGGAATATGACGGTAAGGTAAAGAATGTCTTGGCAAGTCTTAACCATGATGAAACCGAGCTTAAATATTCCATTACTAAAAATGGTGAGAGTGTTTCGGAAATAGTGGAAACAGGAGAGTATATAGTTGTTGTAAGTGCTGATGAGACAGATAACTATAATGCTCCGCAGGCTGTAACCGTAACATTTACAGTGACAAAACTAAAGTCTGAAATAATCATCGGAGAAGATTATTCAAGCTCAGACACAAGTTCATCTGTTGATATAACTGTTAAAAATCCGAATGATGAAACAAATAACGGAGTTTTAATAGCAGCACTGTATTCAGAGGATGGCACATGCCTTAGTGTATCGTCAGTAAAGAATGGCAGAGCAAGCTTCAATTATGAGATGGACGAAGGAATGTTTATCAAAGCATTCCTGTGGAAATCATTCACAGGCGAAGATGCTATGAAACCAATTCTGCCGTGTGTATCAAAAACAATCAGATTTTAAACTTCAAATGAGCGTATATATATACGCTCATTTTTTTGTGTGGATTATCAAATAAAAAAGTAAAAAATCACAGTTGAAATATTTTAAATAAAACCGTATAATTACAGTAAGATACTACATTATAATATATATATTTAAAGATAAAATCGGAGGGCGTTATGTTTAAAAAGATTATCAGTATAGCTATGGTTTGTACAATGCTGGCTTCGTTTGTGCCGAATGTAACGGCATTGGAAAATGCAGTTGTATATGGATTTGAAAAGAAAGAAGAAAAATGGAATATTCAAGCCACAAACGGACGTATCGTAACAGGGTTTGACACTGAAATATTTCGTTCCGGAGAACAATCATACAAATTTGATGCGATAACGCTGACTGAGGGCGAAAATGAAATTTCAGCTATTTCAAAGACGTTTGATTCTGACTATAAAGATGCGTATAAGGTAGGTATATGGTATCTTTTAAGCGAAGATTATACTCGCCTTGATGCACAAAACGGCGGTGCGTTTTTCGAATATACTTTACTCGATAAAAACGGAATGGAAATCCCGGACAGTACATACAGCTATTATATATCAGCACCGTCATATGAAGATGATATATATTCACAGCATTGGAGCGGTAACGATTTTTACATAATCCCAACAAAGGATACAGCACAAATAAGAATTTCTATTGGAATTAAAGCGGCTACGGGACAGGTAAATTTCGATGATATTTCATTTGAAAAAATTGACAGAAAGAATGTACTCTCAAATCCGATAACAACCAATCAAACTGTTATGCCGAATTCACGTGACAGTTATACTTACGGCTGGGAGGGTGATGAGGAAAATTGGTGGGGAACCAATATTTCTAAAAATGCAGTGGCTGAAATGGGTGTCACAAGTGAATATGCTCATTCGGGTAACTCGTGTTATATGTTTAAAGCCGATACATTGAATGTTACTGCTGAAAATAATCAGATGATTGTTAATAATAAGTATAACGGCTCATATTTCCGCGTAAAACCAGGAGTTTATGATGTAAGTTGGTGGTACAAGATAATCGGACCGTATAAGAGAGCATCAAACTCTTGGGGTATGTCGGTAAATATTATTGTTTACTCGGATGACGGAAAAACACAAACGGCTAATGTTTCAAAAACTTATCTCGATTCTGACGCCGATAAGGATTGGCAACAGAGTAGCTATTCCATAACGGTACCGGAAGGTTCAAGCCTTGTAAGAATAAATATCGGCTTGAGAGCCTCAACAGGCACATTTCTTATAGACGACCTAAGCGTTGCTCCGTTGGTAACTGACCTTGTATCAGATCCCGATTTAGAAAATTATCATGGTATGACGCTGAAAAAACTCGATAATGATAGCGTGTATGTAAATATTAACACAAAAGAAGCCGAAAAGGACGATGTTTTGGATTATGTTGTTCTTGGAGATGAAGAAAGTGAAAAGGCACATAATGCCGATACAGGCAAAAGCGTGGTTGGTTACGGAGGATTGGGCGACACATACCGTCAAATTTATCCGGGTGATGATAAAATCTGGGTTACAATGAAAGTTGACCCCGACAAAATGAATTATATAACCGTTAAGCTTTGGGGAAGCGAATGCGAAAATAAGGAAATTCAAAACCTTATGATAAACGATGAATTCGGAACACTTCAAGCGAAATACGGAACCGTATGGCCGGTATGGGATAATATGTATGAGGAACCGGGACAAAGAGGCTCATATTTCTATGCAACTTACCGATTACCTATGGCAATGACGCATGGAAGGACGGAGGTACGTTTTCAGGTTTATCACGGTGGTGATGCAAATGCATATTCCGCAAACGGCATGAACGCTGCAACCGAATATTCAAGGCAATTATATAAGCTTGTTACACATACGGATCCAAGTTATCAAAAAATGGCTGATGACAAGGACGGTGATACAAAGAGATATGATTTGGGTGCAATAAAAGTATCACCAAACGGATTGTCGCCGTATGACTATATAATTAATGAAATGAATGCGGGAATAGAGGATATTAAAAAAAGTCAGAATTACGGCAAGGAATGGGATGAAGCTGTTGCAGCAGGAAGATCTCCGGCAGGAGCATATGGAGCGGTACTTGAAGGAACAAACTCAATGAGCCATGGCTCATGGGAAAACTGGAAGAACGTGCATTATGTAAAATGTTTAGGCTCAAACAGCGAGAACCAAAAGGGAATACGCGCTATGGCAATGGCGTATAACCGCGAGTGGTCTAATTACTATCACGATCCCGAAATAATAGACCGATGCGTTGCCTGGCTTGATTATCAGGTGCGTTCTCAGGGTTCTAACGGTGGCTGGGATAACTCAATCTATAAAACGTGGATCGGCGGTCCTGACAGAATGGAAGCCGACGGCGGTATAAATGCCGGTGCCAGAGCAGTAGGTGAAGTATTTACAGAAGTTGGTGACGCGATTATTGCAGCAGGCTATCTGGATGAATATATGGATGATGACCTTAATCCGAATACGCCGGAAATAAAGCGCAGAGATGCATATGCAAATATGTATGTAAAGGGCACTGATTACATGTTTAATGTTATTAACAGAAAACCTGCTGTAAATCAGGAGCTTTTCAATGTCGTTTCGGGAGTTGCATTCCAAATGGCGCTTAAAATGATAAGTCCGTCTAAATGTATGAGCGATGCAGACCTCAAAAAGAGAATGTATGAGGCGAGCGGAATTATGAGAACGCCGAGACAGTCAATTCTCATTTCACCGAAGGGCTTGTCAATGGAAACAATAGGTCATTTTGACGGAGCATATGACGGAAATTACGGTCCTCACGGTGCGGCAATGGTTGCGGATTTGGCACTCATAACAAAAGACCCTGAACTCATAAAAAAAGCAGTAAATGCTTCACACGCTATGAATTATTTCGCTGATACAGTTGTAAATCATAAAGGATATAACGCAATAAGGCGTGAATTTAATATAAATACCCGAAACTACAAGGGACCTGGACGAATTGAATATGCGGCATGGAATAACTTTATAGCAGCCGGATTCGGTTCAAAGGACTCTGTGCGTTCAATGGAACTGTTTATTGAATACGGTGAACTGTATTTAAGCTCGCTTGTATCAGACAGAAGACTACTCTATTATATGATATTGAATTTTGATGCTATGGGCGATGATATAAAAAAAGCATCTGAGGGTTATAAAACCTATGCGGATATAAAGGATATTCCTCAGGAAGCGGCTATAGTAACACTTGCATGGAAAAATATCATAGAGGGTGTAAACGACACAAATTTTGCACCGGATGATAAGATAGATGAAAAAACATTTAAAAGATGGCTTCAAAATGCTTTTGGAAACGATACTGAAATCAAGTACAACAGTGTAATGTCAAGAGCACAGGCAGCATATGAGATTTATTACAGACTTCTTGACGATGGAGTGTATATTACAAAGTTTGATTTGGGTTCGGGTATATATATGCCTAATGAACCATGGAACAAGGACGAAAACGGAAATCAGAAGGAATATGTGTTCTCAGATGAGATTTCTCAGTCGCTATCATTACAACATAAGGGTGAATTTGTAAGAATGACGTTAAATTGGCGCAGCACGATGAACGGATTTTATTATGCAGATAATCACCGTGAACATGCGATTTATTCGCAGGTGTTCCGTTGGCATGAAATGAATGACAAGTGGAGTGCTCACGGAAACGGATATATGGCATCGCCACTGGGACTGAGACGCATAAATATAGCAAAGTACGGAAATTACATTATCATCATGAACTGTTCTGACGAGGATAAAGCGGTAAATGTGGAGCTTGAAGCTGATGTTTCAAAGATACATGATCTTGTGAGTGATACGATGATGGATGTAAACAACTCAATTACAATGCCTGCACTATCAACAATAGTGTTGGATTTGAGAGAAACGAATTGATTTGAGAGAAAGGAGGAATGATTGTGAAATTAAGAAAATTAGTGGCTATACTCATGGTCCTTTCGATTCTTATGTCAATGCCTGTGCTGAATACTTTTGCGGCGGACAGTTTCAGAACTGAAACTGTTTCTGATGATGGAAGTGAAATAGATACCGACAGTGAAGAAAACTCAGAAGCTACACCCGAGCCGTCGGCAACACCTGAGCCTAATGCTTCGAAAACAGAAGGGACCGAAAGCACAGAAAACGATGAAGAAAATTCTGATGCTCCTTCCGGAGCAAGTAATCTTCCGGGTGCAGCTGGCGGAATGGGATTTACAAGCTCAAAATTTATAGATTGCAGAGGACACTGGGCGGAGAAAATAATCACAGAGTGTACTGAAAAGAAATATCTTGACGGTTATAGCGATGGAACGTTTAAACCTGATAATCCCGTAAGTGCAGCAGAATTTGCAAAGATTTACAGTGCATGGAAAGGTAATTTTTATCAGATTTCAAATGGCTATTGGGCAACACCGTATATACTACTGATGCTGGATTACGGAATATTTGAAAATGGTGATTATTCCGATTATAGTGAAGAAATGACGCGTGAAAAGGTTGCCAAAGCGATAATAAACAGCTTGTCCGGCGAATATTTTCCTGGCAATCTTGATAAATATTGTGAGTTAATCCCTGATTATGAAAATATAGATGAAAAATTTCGTGATTATGCGGTACAAGCATATATAACGGGTATTATATCGGGATATGAGGACGGTTCGTTCAGACCTAAAGGATATGTTACCCGTGCGGAAATTTTAAGTATCATAGATCGTGCAATACATATGGATAAGCGTGTTATCCCTGAAAGCGTTAAAAATGCAAGCGGAGGTGAAGCACAGTCAAATACATACTACAGTGCGGCGGTACAGGTAAGAAAATCCTCAAAAGAAAACAGTATGAATTACAGACTGCTTTCAAGCAACTCTCAGTATATGACTGAAGATGATGCTAAATCGGGCTTACGAATGTCAGAGGAACTTCAAGGTGCACAAGGATTTGCATTTTTAATGAGATTTGACCTTTCGGATATATTAAAACGCGAAGATGATTTAGAATCGGTAAGTCTTACGTTGAACAGAGCGAGTGGCGGCGATATGGATATGGGATTGTTTATGTATGATACGCCGATAAGCAATACTGACTGGAATAAGAGCGAGTATTGTAGGGTGGCAAATGATGCGGCGGTCGCAGGCGCGGATAAAACAGGCTATAACACTGTTGTCGACAATATATCAGCAATATTACCTACATGGGGTAATATTGACGAAGCTGTGCCGGACGAACAGAAGACGCAGCCGTTTGCAAAAGCGCAATGCGTAAATGACAAATATGTGTTTGAACTTGATATAAATGAACTAAAAAAGAATGCTGATGAAAACAATATTATTGAATTTTTCGCAACTACCGTAAATTACGATAGATATGGACTTGAAAAAGACAATAAACCAAAGTGCTTTGTTGCGGGTAAAGATGCACCTAGCCTTTACTGTACATATAATACAGGCGAGGAAATACCGTCAACTCTGACTGTTTTAGCGGGAACGGCAAAGGTCGAGGGAGGAATGTTAAATATTCTCGGTACGGGAAATAACGCATATATTGAGAATTTCAGAACGGAACAAAAAATCACTTTTGATTTTACAGCAAGAGCGGCTGGCAAATATAAAATGACAGTATATTATTCCGCAAATATCAATTCAGGAGGCGGAACAGCGACATTTAACATGAATGGAACGACCTTTGACCATACTTTTGCACAGACAGGCTCATGGTCAACGTATGTGTATGAGGACTTGGGAGAAGTTGAACTAAAAACAGGAGAAAACACTCTTGTGATAACTGATAAGGAAATACCGAATACTTATCTCATCAATATAAAAAATATTGTCTTTGAGAAAATTAACTAAGGGGAGAATAAAATATGAAAAAGATTAAGCATATTAAGTTTATTTCATCATTGCTTTCACTTGTAATGCTCATAACCTCTGCCGGAATTGCCCCTATAAATTCTATGGCGGCAGACAGTGATAACGGCGAAAAATCTGCTGTACAGCTTGCGTGGTTTCGTGCAAACGGAAAGAGCGATGGAGAATTTGACGGTTCATGCGGAAGTAACTGGTATAACACGGGAGATGCTTCATCGGACGAAAGCAAGATAACAGGCGCAAACGGATGCGAAGTGCAGTCCGGAAACGCTTTTGGTTTTATAATTGGTTTTGATATGAGCGATTTTGACAGTGATACATATTTATATGAAGATGTTAAAATCACATTAACTGCTGCAAACAACGGTATACCGTTGTCAATTTGGGCATATAGCGGCAGTGAATATCACGGCGAAAGCATTGTACAAAAAGATGTCACTCAGTCAGTGAAAGAGATGCTTCCGTCGTGGAATCCGGATTGGAAGTATGCACAGTCCGGTACGGAAAATGCAAATGCATTAGCTTCAGCCTCGCGAACAGATGGGAAATATACTTTTAATATTGATTATGACAGCCTTATGCAGAATGTTAATGATGATAATATTGTGAGTTTATTTGTTTCATCGACGGACTTTGCATCCAAATCAAAAACACAGGTTTATTTGAGCGGTGATAATGCACCGAAAATGACATATTCATACAGAGTGAAACCGCAAGCTGAGAATATAAAAATTTCAGGTCCTGATAAAATAGGAATAACAAGTGCAAATCAAGTACAAACTGCAGAATATACAGCCGAAGTTACTGATAATTACGGTGAAATATGCAATGACGAAGTAACGTGGAATGTTACATCAGGCGAAGATAAACTTGAAAAATATGATGTTATTGACGGTAAGTTCACAATCACAACGAAGAATACGGTAAACGACGGCGACATTATTGAAATTCAGGCAAAGGTTAATGATACTGTACTTACCAAAAAGAAAATTACAATATCTCAAACCTATGCAAAAAAAGTTGAGGTATCAGGTGCAGAAAGTGCAACGGTGTATACTTCTGTATTGCCGGCAGTTGTCGGAACATATACCGCAATTGTTACAGATGCCGATAATAATGAAATGAAAGTTGGTGTAACATACTCGGTCGATAATGATACGAGCTTTGATATTGACGAAAACGGTACTTTGAGCGTTAAACAAGGTGTATTCGCAGGGGAATACAATGTGGCTGTAACAGCTACGGTGAACTCTGAGGAGTGTGAGGAAGGCACAGTTGTTGTAAGTGAGCCGTTTGAAGTTACAATCACAGTTTTGGATGTAATTCCTACAGTAGAACTCAATCCAAGCAACTTGTTATGGTTCAGAGCAAATGGAAAGAGCGGAGGAGAACTTGACGGTTCTTGTGGCAATAATTGGTGTTATTTAGGCGATAGCGGACTTGATGGAACTAAGGAAATTGAGTCAAAACCGGGTTTTGGTTTTATTACAAGCTTTGATATAAGCAAACTTGATAATACAGAGAATGATTTATATGATTTCAAGTTTTCTTTAAAAACCGATACGTCAACGGAAAAACTTGCTATATGGATGTATGATAGAGAAAGTGTACCGTATTACGGTAGCGGTGTAGATAGACTTGCTGTAACGAAGTCAATAAAAACAATGCTTCCGTCATGGAATACTGATTGGCAATATGGCGGCGGAACAGCTGACACAGCTCCGTTAGCAACTGCATCTGTAGCAGACGGTCTGTATACATTTGATTTTACATATGAACAGCTTAAGGAATTGGCTGATACAGATGGTATGGTAAGCTTTTTTGTAACATCGGAAAAATTATCTTCATTTGATAGTAAAACTAAAATTTATTTTTCCGGCAAAAACGCACCAAAGATGACATATTCATATCGTGCAAAACCGCAAATAAACGGTGTAACCGTTGTCGGAGCGGATACAATAGAATTTTCAGGCACAAAGCCTTTAACTGACAACAAATATATCGCTAAGTATAAGACGCAATACGAAGATGTTACATATGACCTTGAGGGCGGTATGCGTAAGTGGAGCATTACGAGCAGTGATATAGATGTGAAAAATAATATTATGTTCGATGCCGCTACCGGAGCAATTACGGTTGCAGAGAATTTGCCGGAGGGTGAATATAACGTTATTCTTAATCTTAATTATAAAAAGAATGGTGAAACCTATTTAGCAGAAAAGAATATCACAATTAAGAAAACGGAAACACTTAACCCAACATCCGTAAAAATATCTGGTAAATCAGACATAGAGCTTATAAGTGCTTCTTTGCCGGCTGAGTATACCTACAATGCGGAGGTTTTAGATCAATACGGCAATCCGATAAAGGATGAAGAGTTTAACTGGTCAATAACAGGTACCAATATTGATAATATTTCTATAAACAACGGAGTATTGACAATAGGCAAGGGTACAACAGGAGCTATTGTCAATATAAAGGCGGAACTTAAGAGCAATAGTGCAATTTATTCAGAATATACTGTTTCCATAACGGCATCCGAATACGCATCATTGTTATATCCGACCGATGACGTGCTTTTCCGTAAAGGAAATGCCGATACGAAAAATGTAAACGGTGCGGAGCTTGAAATAACAAATAGCGTCGATAATGACCGTGCATTTGTCGGAGGACTAAAATTCGATATTTCGTCTTTAAAGCAAGCCATAAAAGAAGGATTGCCAATAACCTCAATAAAGCTTCGTCTTACGGCTTCATTGTCAAAGGATGGCAAGCTTATGTTGAAACCTTTATCAAATGAATGGGACGAGTCAAACAGTGCAGCAAATTCTTATGCAGAAAAAGCGGATATTATAACTAAGGCGGTATCATCAACCGCAAGTATAATTGATAATGAAGAAAACAAATCTTTCACACTTAACCGTATGATGAAAGATAAGTATATTTACGACGGCACCAGAGGAGAAACAGAATCTATTGAAACATGGCAGACAGAGCTTGATATTACAGATTATTTACTCGGAACCGGCACAGAAAGCGACTTAAATAAAAATGGATATATTGTTGACAACAAGGACGAGGATTATGTCAGTTTCTTGATAATGGCTAACTATAATGGTACAAATGCAAATAAGATTTTTACGAAGGATGTTTCAGAGGCGAACTACAGTGACCATTGGCAGCAGCTTATTGATAAGTTCCCTGAAATTGCAGAAAGTACGGATATTATAAAGCCTGCTATTGTTATTGATTATGCAAAAGAAAGTGTAAGCATTACTTCAAATGTAAGTACATTACCTGTACCGCTTACGGATAGTCCAAACTCAACAAAAATTACTGCAGAGCATCATAATCCGATTGCAAATACGACAGATAATGAAATTGAATGGTCTGTAGTAGGATTTACAAGTAAAAACGGTGAACATGTCGGTAATCCGACCGGTATCTCTATTGCTGCTGACGGAACTCTCAGCGTTTTAAAAAATGCACAGAGCGGAACTGTTACAGTTCGTGCAACATCAAAGAAAAACAATGTTATATATACAGATTTTAATGTATCAATAGTTAAGCTTGCGTCGCAACTTGTGAACGGTTCATTTGAAAATGTTACAGATGCGATGATGCCTGTTTCATGGATTTCATATGATCCTGATATAGACGGAGAGTATAACGGTGTCCGCAGATACAGAATGAATCAGACATCTGAAACACAACTTTCAAATATTACAAGAACAAATGATGATGACGGATTGGTCAGCGGTTCATATTCGACTGACAGCTTGGGTAACACGGGGCTTATGTTCAAGGGCGCTGAGGGTATAGACAAGGATTATGAGGGATTTGTGTACGCTCATAATGCAAATAACAGCAGTCTTGACGGAGGACCTGATATCCGTGTAACATCGGGAATAACATATTGGGTATCACAAGACTATCGAATGGAGAATTTTTATCAACTTAATGATTCCGCTGTAGTAGGACCGTATATGAGCTATGAGGGATTTCAGGGTACTACATCTAAAAAATCTAAATTTAGCGGAACTTGGTATTTTAAGGACGGAAATCCGACAACTCCGTATACTACCGATGGCTATGACACGCTCACAAATCAGATAACCGTTCCTGCGGACGTGAACAGATTAAGAATAAATTGGGGATTAAAAGCAAGTGAGGGAAATATTTTCTATAGTAATTTCAGAATTGCTCCACAGGGTATAGATACATCAAAAACTGCTGTAGACGGTGAAAATGAACTTAAAGTAACAGACAAGATGACATGGATATCTGACCCTATAGCGACAGTTGCAGGCGGTGAATACACATATAAAATGTCTGTTATGACCGATAATTTGTCAAGCGGTCTTGCTGTAATCGTATTTAAAAATTCCGATGGGGAGATTATCGACGAGGAAAAGATAAAACAATCAAAATCTCTTAATTGGGAAATGATTACGGGAACGGTTACAGTTCCGAAAAATACAGCTTATGCGGAGCTTGTGCTTGAAAACGGTGCAAAAACGGGTAGTGTGTGGTATGATGATGTTATTTTTACACAATCGACCAATCCTGTTCCGACTTACTTAAAAATAAATGCACAAAATTCGCAGGTAGTAAGTCCGTTAAACGGAGAAAACAGATATTTCTTCTCTGTTGATGTAACCGACCAATACAACAATCCTTGTGATGCTTCGGTAAAATGGAGCATAGATTACAATGGTATTTCTGTTTCTGATAACGGAACACTTATCGTTTCATCTGATGCCGTTGCGGGAGAGGCGGTTGTAAAGGCTGAAATAAACGGAAATGTTTCAGACAGTATGAAAATAAAGGTACTAAAGCAGTTTGAAAACTCACCTGCCGTAACACTTCAAAACGGTGATTTTTCAGAAAAAGATGAAAATAATATGCCTGTCGCATGGACAGACAGTGACAAAACATTGTCGATTGCAAACAGTACGTTTGATACGGCTATATCAGGCTGGAAACTGAATTATACCACTTATTCTGCTGCAGACACTTCGTCCTTAATTGAATGGGACAAAAATGTTGACCATACAGGCAATTCAGGAGGAAGCGCAAGAATTTACAATGCCGACAGAGCACAGGGGTCTATGCAGATTTCTGACAACATCGCTGTTACCGGCGGTCAGATTTATGATTTGTCGGTATGGGTAAAGACGGAGAATATTTCAACCGACTCAAATGTATATGCTAATATACTTATTTATGATAAAAACGGTTCAACAATAGAGGAAAATAAACAGCTTATAAGCCTTTATCCTAACGATACCGATAATAAGGGCAACAATACGTCAGACTGGACAAAGTTGTCGGGTTCTATGTATATAAACGAAAATGCCGTTAAAATAAGAATTGACCTGCGTTATCGCGGAGGTGCCAATAATCAGAACGGTACAGTTTGGTTTGATGATTTGACAGTTACAAAGCAAGCGGGAATTGACAGCGAGAAATCATATAACGGTAAATCGGCGTTAATGATTAAAGGCTACGGCTTTGAAAAAAATGATTACTCAAGAACTTACGGCGAAAAATGGGACAGCGATTTAATTACCGGAATAACACCAGGTCAGGAGTATTACTACTCGGTAAACGCACAGACTCAAAACGCATCTGACGGTGCATATGTTATGATAACATATTATAATGCTGCAGGCAAAGCCATAGGAGTTGATAAATCAAATAAATCAACAAACACTGAATGGGATATAATTAACGGAGCATCTACAGCTCCCGAAGGAGCTGTCAGTGCAGTAATGAGCCTATGTATATATGGGGACGGTACAGCATGGTTTGCAAATGCTCAATTTGAAACAAAATCTGCAACTGAAGTAAAATCATTAAAAATAGAAGGTAATGATACGGTTATGGCATCGAGTGATAATTACTATTATGCAGTTGTTACGGACCAGTACGGATTAAATTCAGATAAGATGAACATTCTTGTTACTGCCGATACCGTTCCGTCAGGTATGCAGTATGATTCAAAATCAGGCAAACTGACAGTATCAAACAATGTTTCGGGAGGAGAAGGGCTTACCCTGAAAGCTTCTTATAACGGTTTGACAGCAACCAAAAACGTTAAAACTCTTGCAGAGACAACGTCTATTACAATCAGCGGTTCTGAAAATGTAACAATACCTTCTTCAGCTGCTAAGACAGTAGCATATAAAGTATATAATCAGCTTAGCCAGCAGATAGATTCATCAGCTGTCAGTTGGACAGTGTCATCAAATGATGTAAGCATTGCCGACGGAATTTTGACAGTTCCAACAGGTGTAAGCAGTAAGAGTATAACAATAACAGCTCAATATAATGGGTTAAAAGCATCTGTCAAAGTAATGCTTACAACCGCTTCGCTGTCGCAAGGCAACACCGGCGGCGGTGGCGGCGGTGGTGGTGGCACCTGGACCGGTGAAAAAATCCAAATAAGTGCTACACCTGCACCAAATGCAATGGGTAATTTTGATGTAAACGGAAATAATGACGGTACAAATGGTACTGTTGGCACAAATACAGGCACGACAATAGAAGAATTACTGCCTCAGCCGGACCCTACATATTTTACGCAGGGAATGGACAATGTAGCAGGCTTTACGGATATTGGAAGTGTTAAATGGGCACATAAAGCAATAGCAACACTCCGCAGTGTAAATGTTATTAACGGAAAAGAAACCACAAAATTCTGCCCTGATGACAGTATAACAAGAGCCGAATTTGTTCAAATACTGATTGGAATGTTAAGCTATGCAGAGCGTATAGACACCTCTGATGCAGAATGTAGTTTTACCGATGTTGAAGATGACGCTTGGTATTATAATAGTGTTGCTGCAGCGGTAAAATACGGTATAGTATCCGGAATAAGCGAGAGTGAGTTTGCTCCGAATGTGCTTATTTCAAGACAGGATATGTGTGTTATGATTGACAGAGCATGCACGGCGGCAAATATTACTTTGCCGAATGGAGCAAGTATAATATTCAACGATGAAAGCAATATATCCGGCTATGCGTTAAATGCAGTAAGGGATATGTCTAAAGCAGGCATTGTATCGGGATTTGAGGATGGAAACTTTAAACCGCTTGAAAATGCGACAAGAGCACAAGCGGCGGTAATTATTTATAGAATGGCAGGTGGAGCAGAATGAAAAAAAGAATTATAAGTTTGCTTATAGCATTATCAACAGTAATAACTTTGTTTGTTCCATCTGCGGTGGTTCACGCCGAGCTTGGAATAAAAAACGAACTTCAAGTAAGCCTTATGGCAGCATTAAATATCGTACCCGGATATCCTTCTTCATATGATGCAGAAGCAAAGGTATCGGCAAAAGATTTTGTCAGTTTTGCTTATAGGTTGATAGGAATAGACAATATGAACATATCGTCGTTTATGAAGAAATATGATTTGGACGAAGAAAGCGACACAATCGGTGCTTCAACGGCAATAAAGATTATACTTGATATTATAAACTATGATGAAATTATGGGGAATACAGACAATTATTTTAATTTTGCATCGCAAATGGGTCTGACAAAGAATGTCGGTGTATCTTTAAACAGCAGTGAGCCTCTTACATATGACCAAATGGTTATGCTATTCTGGAATACGCTTGATATGAAAGCACTGAAATTAGATGGAATAAACTCATATAGCTATACTGATGAGACTGTAATGGAGCATTATTTAAAAATCTATGAGGGAAAAGGTGTTGTAAACGCCAATGAAACAGCGGCTATTGACGGTAGAGGAACAACCGGAATAGGAGTAGTCCGCATTGACAGTGAAGAATATTTTGTGGGAAATACGATAACCGAACATCTCATAGGCAGTAATGTCAAATTCTATTATCATGATGATAATGAAAAAACTTTAAGATGGATAGAGACAAACAAGTCAAAAAATCAGACCGTTTCTGTTTATGGCAATGATATAACATCGGCAACCGATAAGGTTATTATTTATGATGGGGACAGCAAGAGCAAAACCCTAAAGCTTGATGATAAATATATGATTATTTATAACGGAAAAGTATCAGACGGCTCTATCGGAATTGAAGCGGTGATGTCGCTTAATTCTCAAAATTATTTTATAGATAATGACAGTAACGGTAAATACAATGTTGTTATAATAAACGATTATGAGTATTATTTAGTAGATGCGATATCAAAAAATACATATACAGTTAATGATTATACGGCAAAAACCTCTGTAGAACTTGGAGAAGCTGATAGACTAACAGTATATGAAAACGGCATAAGAACTACTGCTGATGCTATAAAACAAGGAAGTGTCATCGCAGTTGCAAAGAGTGCCGATTCAAGTGTAATATCAGTTCAAATATTAGACGGACTTGTTACAGGAGAAATAACCTCATTAAGTTCAGGAACAATGACTATTTCCGGAACAAAGTATAATATATCACCGTCGTATGCCGGTGATGCTTTGAAAGTCGGACGTGGGGGAAGTTTCTATTTCGATAATTACGGAAGAATAGTCAGATGTGTAGGATTAAAAGAGGCCTCATCTCAATACGGCTATTTGTTAAATTTCTACCGAGGAGATGATCCTAACGGAGATTGTTTTGCTGAGATTTTAACCGCAGAAGGAACAAGAGAAACATTTACTGTAAAACAATCTGTAAATGTAAACGGAGAAAAATGTAATCTTGGAACAGCTCTTCAGCGTATAGAGAAAAATCAGCTGGTTACATATAAAGTGAGTTCCGATAAAAGAATAACAAAAATAAATACTGCTAATAAATCATACATAGGCAGAGATACGGCGACGGAAATATTTTCAATGCACTTTAAAGGTGCAGGAAAGTACAGAAAGAATAATATGTGCTTTAATTCCAAATATCTGTTGGATTCAACAACGCCGATATTTGTAATTCCTTATAACGAAGATAAATATGATTATACCGTGATGAATCCGTCATTACTTGTAAATAATACAACATATGATATATCTGTATACGATATAGATGATTATATGTATGCTTCATGCATAGTTTTAAAGGAAAACTTTTCAGAACCGGAGAATATGCGTTCAAAGCGTTCTCTGATTATAACTGATATATATTCCGGCATAAATGATGACGATGATGAAATAATAGGTCTTGAAGGTTATCAGCAGGGCAGAAAGGTTACATATCAAGTTAAGAATAAGGAAATGAAAGATAACAGGGGCAAATATTATGTCAGAGACCTTAAAGCAGGCGACGTAGTACAAGTAAGTGTAGATGTGAAAGGCGATGTCAGAGCTGTTCAGCTTTTATTTAAAGCTAACGAACAAAAACTTGCCATTGCTGAAGGTAGCGATACTCCTAATAAATATTGGGAAGGCGGAACTCTTGTAATGCCTGATTTATGGGTAAGTTTCGGAACCGTAACCGACAGAAACACTAATGTGTTACTTGTGGATGCTGACGGAAATGATAACATTGTAAGCAAAGATCCGCACAAATTTGCATCTGCAACCAATGTTTACATATATGAAAACGGAAATGTATACCCATCAAACAAAAATGAAATATTTAATGATGACTTGGTATATGTTCAAGAATATCAGGGCAATTTACATGAGGTAATGATAATAAGATAAATATTACAAAGCCGGTAAGTATATACTTACCGGCTTTTGTGTTAAATAAAATAATAGTGTTAAATATTTAATATTCAAAAAGGTTTAACTTTATGATACAATATATGTATATCAAAACAAAGGAAGTGCTGTAAAATGATAATAAAAAACAAAAATGTTTTTCATCTGCAAGGGAAAAATATAAGTTATATAATGGCAGTTAATGAATGTGGAGATTTATTGCATTACTATTACGGTAAGAAACTTCGCGATAAAAATTATGAGTGGATTAAGCAAAAATGGTCTGTATGGAACGGTTATGGACCGGATAAGTGGACTTTGGATATATGTCCGCAGGAATATCCCGCATACGGCTATACTGACCTTCGCACACCGGCATACAGTATTGTCAATAGGCAAGGAGGCAGTGTTTCAAGGCTTACATACAAGACGCATAAAATTATCCAAAATGCTACTCAGGAAATCGACGGTATGCCGAATTTGTTTATGGGTGATAAACACGCTCAGACGCTTGAAATCACATTGGAGGATAAGAATGCAGGATTTGAAGCAATATTGAGTTATACCGTTTTTGATGAATATGACATAATTGTAAGAAGTACGAAAATAGTGAATACATCTAATGTTGAAATAACAATAGATTCTGCATACTCTGCGGCACTTGATATTTCAAAAGATAATTACGAGCTTATCCATTTTTCGGGAGGATGGGCAAAGGAACGCGAAATGTATAGGAGTGAAATTCGTCAGGGTGTCAAAATAGATATATCAAACGCAAGAGGTGGGAGCGGTCATAACATAAATCCGTTTGTAATGCTGGCAAAGTCGGGTGCAGACGAAATGAGTGGTGAGGTGTACTCGATGACTCTTGTATATAGCGGTAATCACTCGACTATGCTTGAATGTGACCAATTTGGAAATATACGTCTTATGCAAGGGATAAACCCGTTTGGTTTTGAGTGGAAACTTAAAGAAGGCGAGAGCTTTCAGACTCCGCAGTCCGTTATGTGCTACAGTGACAAGGGAATAGGCGGCATTTCGCGTGAACTGCACGATGTAATCCGACAAAATTTGTGTCGCAGTAAATGGGTAAATAAAGAGCGTCCGATACTTATAAATAACTGGGAAGCGACATATATGGATTTTAATGAAGAAAAGCTTTTAAATATCGCTAAAACGGCAAAGGAACAGGGTGTTGAGTTGTTTGTGCTTGATGACGGCTGGTTCGGAGATAGATATGACGAGGAAACATCTATGGGCGATTGGTCTGTAAATCTAAAAAAGATACCATCGGGAATTGACGGATTGGCACAAAAAATAAACGATTTAGGTTTGAAATTCGGGCTTTGGTTTGAACCGGAATCTGTAAATCCGAAATCAAATTTATATCGTATGCACAAGGATTGGATAGTACGCTATCCCGGTATTGAGCCGACAGAGAGTCGATTTGAATATCTTTTGGATTTAACACTTGATGAAGTGTGTGAATATGCGATAAATTCGGTATGCGATATTTTATCGTCGGCAAATATTGAGTATGTAAAATGGGATATGAACAGACCTATGACCGATATTCCGTACAAAGGTTTTAATCATAAGTTTACTCTGGGTTTTTACAAGATTATGGACGCAATAACGAGCCGTTTCCCAAATGTTTTGTTTGAAGGATGCAGCGGCGGAGGCGGTCGATTTGATGCAGGAATTCTTGCGTATATGCCACAGATTTGGGCAAGCGACAATTCTGATGCCGTAAAGAGAATGGAAATTCAGTATTCCACATCAATAGGCTATCCTGTATCATCAATTTCTGCACACGTTACAGCAGTTCCGAATCATCAGAACGGGCGTGTAACAAATCTTAAAACACGTGCTGATGTGGCATATTGCGGTGTATTCGGATACGAACTTGATATAACAAAAATGTCTGACGAGGAGCTTTTAGAGGTCAGAAATCAGATAGAACTTGAAAAAAAACTTCGTCCGATAATGCTTAGAGGAGATTTTTACAGATTACAAAATCCATATACCTCCAATTATTGTGCATGGGAGATGGTAATGAAAAATCAATCAGAAGCATTTTTGATGTGTGCAAAGCGTTTGTCTGAGGCTAACTGTGAAGATAAGCGCATAAGATTACAAGGTCTTGACCCTGATTTAGACTATATTGATACCTTTACCGGGAATATATACGGCGGTGATGAGCTTATGTATAATGGCATTACGCCTGAATTTGGAAGTTATGATTTTGCTACACAGATATTTTATTTTAGAAAAGTGGAGAAATAAATATGTGCAAAATAATATTCAGTGATATTGACGGCACGCTTTTGGACAGCAATCAAAAAATATCATTTGACACTAAGAAAAAAATACAGGAACTTGCGAAAAAAGGAATCCCCTTTGTTCTTGCCTCATCACGTCTGGAAAGCGGAGTGTTTCCTGTCATGGAGAAACTTGGAATAAAAGCACCGGCGATTTCTTACAGCGGTGCACTTGTACATGATGCCGACAGGAAAGTGATACAAAGTCTGGAGATGTCGGTGCAAACGGCGGAGGATATACACGCATTTGTCATCAAAACAGATAAAAGCATTTGTTGTTGTACATACTCACATGATTTATGGCTGACGGATAATAAAAATAATTCGTGGTTGATAAATGAGGAGAAAATAACAGGCTTATCGGCAACTGAGGGCAAAATATCAGATTTTGAGGAATATACAGGGGTTCATAAGCTGTTGTGTATGGGAAATAAAGATAGCATTGACACTCTTGCCATTAAATTAAGAAGGAAATTCCCAAATGTGTACATATGCCGTTCAAAGGATACTTATCTTGAAATAAATCATCCTATGGCATCAAAGGCGAATGCAATGCGTTTTCTATGTGATTATATGGGCATATCGCTTAGTCAGACGGTCGCTTTTGGTGACGGTGAGGTTGATTTGGAAATGATACAACTTGCCGGAATGGGATTTGCAATGCAAAATGCACCTGATAAGGTCAAAAAAAGAGTTAAACATATAGCAAAATCTAATGATGACGAAGGAATATTAACGACTCTTATAACTATGGGATTTTGAGGTGATAATATGAGTATTTTTAATAATTATGATAAGCCTGGAAAGGGCGTTGAGAAAAATAAACCTAAGAAACTTCCGATTGTAATATTTTTTGAAACGGCAGTAAGAAAGTATTGGAAATTTATTCAGTCGGGCGCTTTGTTTACGCTTTTTAGTATCCCGTGGCTGATTTTCCTTTATATCGGCTCGTATTTTATATTATATATGCCAATATCCTCAATAATAAGAGATATGGACCCGACACAAGCATCGTTGATGGCTTCGATGATATGCGCTACATTGTCTTTTTTATTGGTGACATTATGGGGAAGCGGACCTTTGAGTGCGGCATTTTCGTTTGTAATGCGTTCGTTTGTATATGAAAAACCGATTTGGATTGTAAGTGACAGTAAGCCGATACTCAAAGAAAACTTAAAACAGAGCCTTGTTGTGATGCTTATTGACGTGGGAGTACTTGGACTGTCAGCTGTTGCTATGGAAATGTACTGGACTCTTGAAAAGACTATGCCTAACGGTGCGGTGGTATTTCAAATATTGCAATATATATTGTTATTTATAATTATAGTGTATACTATTATGCACCCGTATATTTATCAGTTAATGATTACATTTGATTGCACCATTAAGGAATTATATAAAAATGCAATGTTTTTATCACTTGCTAAGCTGCCGTTAAATTTATTGCTAATGCTTATAGGTGCGGCAATAATTATTGTTCCGATATGGTTCTTCGGAATTTATCCGCTTGTTGTAGGAATTTTGGCGCTTACTGTAGGAATTGTATTAACTCGTTTTCCGCTTGAGTTTTATGCTGTGCAAAATATACAGAAAGAGATGCTGGAGAAATAAAAAATATGAAATCTGACAGTGGTTTTGAGCTGCTGTCAGATTTTTTGTGTTAAAAATCGTACAATATCGTATCTTTTTATATATTCCATTATCGGTATACTATTGTATAATATAATCAGATAAAACTTTCAAGGAGATGTTATAAAATGATTGAAAATCCGATAATAAGAGGATTTAATCCCGACCCGTCAATTATACGGGTAAAGGACACATATTATATAGCCACTTCGACATTTGAATGGTGGCCGGGAGTTGCGGTATATTCGTCAAAGGATTTGAAAAACTGGCGATTAGACCATTATCCGCTTAATCGTATATCACAACTTAATTTGCAGGGAGTGCCTGACGGCGGCGGAATATGGGCACCGTGTTTATCATATGACGGTAATGAGGTGTTTTTGGTATATACCAATGTGAAAGAACGTGGACCTTTCATGACGACAGATAATTATCTTGTCTATACGGACGACATTACATCGGGCAATTGGTCAGAGCCTGTTTATCTTAATTCGCTCGGTTTTGACCCGTCACTGTTTCATGATGATGACGGCAAAAAATGGCTGTTAAACCTTGACAATCATTATGCAGAGGGGAAACGGTTTAACGGACTGTGGTTGCAGGAATATGACCATAATCAAAAAAAACTTGTCGGAGAAGTAAAACAGTTCTACAAAGAGCCACATAATGAGCTTGTTGAGGGAACGCATATATTTAAACATGACGGAAAATATTATATTTTAAAGGCACAGGGCGGTACGGGCTGGAGGCACAGCGCACAGATGTCGAGAAGCGATAACCTTATGGGACCGTATGAGGACGACCCTCAGATACTTTTACATTCGCGTGATAATGATTCCTTATATATTCAAAAGGCAGGTCATGCTGATATTGTTGAAACACCTGACGGAGAAATATATATGGTTCATCTTGGTTCAAGATATAATGACAGTGAGGAGAAGACAACATACTGCGGTCGTGAAACCTGTATTGAGAAGGTATATTGGAACGAAGATGGCTGGCTTAGACTGTCACATGGGGGTAATAATCCATCAAGATATATAGAAGAACCGTCAAATACAGAAGAAAAGGCTCAGGAGCGAAACCTTAATTTTGATTTTAAAACTAAAATGGCACTTGACAAAGAACTGATGGCTTTGAGAGGACCGATTGATGGTAGACTTGCTTTCAGCGAAAAAGGGCTTACAGTTGCCGGTAGCGATGGGCTCTTAAGCAAATTCAAGCAATCACTCATCGCACACCGTATTGAGGAACGGAATATGACGGCGGAAACTAAGCTGGAGTTTGAACCTGAATGTGAAAAGCATATGGCAGGACTTATTGTTATGTACGATACAGGTCATTGGCATTATCTTTATATTTCATGCTCGAATGATACAGGCAAAAGGACAATAAACACACTTACCTGTAATCACCATAAGCTTGAATATACCCATGAACAAGAAGTGATTTCCGACGCTTCCGTAACATTAAAGGCATACATTAACGAAAATGATTTGCAGTTTGCCTATAATGATGGCTGCGGCGAAAAGAAATTCGGTGCCGTAAAAGATATGAGAATCGTAACAGATGAAAATGTATATCTTGGTTTTACGGGAGCGGTAGTCGGAATATGCGTTCAAGATATGTACATGAGAGAAAAGAAAGCGACTTTTGAATACTTTAATTTGGAGAATAAAAATGGCTGAGAAATACGGAGAAAAGCCTGAAAAATTCACGGCGAAATTTTTTGAATACATCTGGAACTACTACAAGTGGTATATAATAGCTTTTATAGTGGCAATCGTACTTGGCGTATTTACTACGTTTCAGATAAGAAACACACCTCATTATGATGTAACACTGACGGTTGCGGGGGACTACTTGTACGGTGATGATGACGTTGAAAAAATCAAAAATATTATAAACAATGCAGGAGATGATATTAATGACGACGGAGAAGTAACGACTGACGTTTATCAGTTAATATTCATCGGTGACGATACAACTGACAGTGCATATGATACGCGTTTTACATTGCAATTACAGGAAGAAGATGCTCTTTTGTACCTAATGGATAAGAAACGTTTTGACAGAATAATAGAACAGTCATTTGGCGATGAAGCGTTTACTCCGGTTGAAGAATGGTACGATGGCGTAACAAGTGATGATAATATCTATTATTCGGACGGTAAAGCATACGGCGTTAAAATACTGTCGGGCAACACTTTCAAAGAAAACGGTTTGACAGACGGAGATTTGTATCTTGCTGTCCGCAAAAACTACCGTTCACCTGAAAAAACGCAAAAGTTATATGATAACTGCAAAAAAATTGCCAACATTATATCAAAATAATCGGAGGTTTAAGCTATGTCAGAATTTATATTAAAAATGGATAAGTGGGATAGAGTAGAGAATTCATATATTTATCCGAGAACACCAAATAAAAGCAGTTGGAGACGTACCGGTTTAGTGCCTGAAAACGATTATACGGCTGATTTGTTCGGCTGGTACGGACTGTCCTTTGAAACGGAGGTTCACGGAAAGGAAACTGTTGAAGTAAAGGTTGGTTTGCTTGATTTCGGTGAAATCAACGCAGAGGAAATTATAGACTATTATACATGGAAAGCGACAATATACGGCGATGGCATTGTAAAACTTGTCGCACCGTTAAATCAATTTGACTTGCTTTCGTCTATGCCTGCAAAGTGGAGATATTTGAGGAGCGTAGAAATAAACAAGCCTGTAAAAAATTTAATGGCATTAAAGGGTAAGGGTGTGTATGCTCATGCACACGTTATGTCTAAATCCGCTGAACCGGGAGAAGAAATACAGTACAGGCTTCAAGTTGTAAACTGCATTGATGAAAAACAGGCTATAAGCTTTGAGTTTGAAAAAAACGGTTGGGAGGTACTATCTCCATATGTAACAGAAGATGAAATTGTTCTGGAACCGTTCGAAGAAAAGGAATGCTATATTAAAGTCATTATGAATGACCGCATTGCAAAAGGAGGCTTTGAAAAGCATCGAGTTCACGTTGTTCCGAACGGTGACGGCAATTTAGGACAAATTCTTGAATTTTACAGTGTCCGCCACATGGAACATCCGTACATATTACATACTCCCGACGGTTGGGAGAAAGTTAAGAATAAAATTGAGAATTATGAATGGGCAAAAAAACTTGCCGATGAATATATAAAGCGAGCTGAAGAATGGGAAGTCCCGCAAATAGGAGATTACGCCGGCGGAATGTTTATCACTAAAAATTCTGAGCATTGCTTTAATGCCGCAATATGCTATGTGCTTACAGGGAAATATGAGTTTGCCGAGAAAAGTGCAAAGTTTTTAAGACTTTTAAGTGACAGAGAAAACGGTTATCCTAAACGAATGAAAGCCTGCTCACAACAGCTTGTGCATGAGGGAGAGTTCTTTAAATATTGTGCAAGAGCATATGATATTATCCATGACATAGGTGTCCTAACTGCAAAAGACCATGAGGATATACACTATACATTCAGATTATTTATAGATTTTCTTGACTGGGCACTTAGTGACGGAGGAATATCAAATTGGTCGCTTGCAGAGTCAACAGGTGCACTTTACTGTGCCATGGCACTTCAAGACAGAGAAAAAATTGAACGTTTCACCTTTGGCATAGGCGGAATACTTGAGCATTTACGTGCCGGTGTAATGTCAGACGGCTGGTGGTGTGAGTGTTCAATAGGTTACAATCAAATGGTTGCGGGATTGTTCTCGGAATGTTCTCTTGCACTTCGCCCATGGGGTATAAATATCGCACAGTGGTGGGTAAATGCCAATTACTCAAATCAAGTTAATTTCCGGGCAAATCATGTTGACGGTTTAAGTTGGGATATTTACGGCGGCACAGCTAAAAATTATAACTGTATAGAAGATTTATGGGATAGTCTTGTATCAGTGGCTAATTACAGAAGTGTTGCACAGGGCGTCAATGACAGTTCAGAGGAAATGTTTGAGGGAGCGTCAAGAGCCTCATATGATTCAAGATATGATATTGCATATACATTGTATAAAAAGCCTGAATATGCAAAAATAATACTTAATGCCGAAAATGCACACCGAGATTTATTTTTCGGTGAAGGGGAACTGCCCGATATACCGAATGACTATTGCCATAAATCCTGCTATTTTGACAATGGAGGAATTGCTATTCTTCGTACAAACACGGAGGATAGGGAGGATAAAGACCAGATAGAGGCGAGTTTAAAATACGGTTCTCACGGGGGTGCTCACGGACATTATGACCGATGTGCATTAAATGCTGTAAGTCGTAACGGTCGTTCTTTATTTAATCCTGAAAATGTATGGTACGCATATGGAACATATATGTACAAGTTTTTTGTGCAGACAAGTTTAACTCATAATATGGTTACGACAGACCTTAAAATGCAAGATCCAAGCGAAGCAAAACGCATATTATTCCATAGCGGTAAGCTTTTTCAAGCTACTGCGATAGAAAATTACGCAAAATGGTCAAATCCGCCGTATGGAGGTTGGCGTGTGTTAAATGGCGAGAAAGACTTTGCAGAGCGTACATGGGTAGAAGGACGTTATTTGCCAATTCCTGATGATGCTCCGCCATATGCGAGCAGAACCGAATTTACAGAGCCGATTGAGCAACGCCGATGTATGGTGCTTACGGATGATTATATTGTATGTTTTGACTATATGAACGGTTCGGAAAAGCATGATTATGACTGCATATACCATCTGAAAGGACTTTCAGAAATTAATGGTGAAATAAAAAAGACAACTCACACAAATCAGCTCACAGAAAATCCGTTATCATCAGCACAGTTTATAACAGAGGTTGACAGATATAATCAAAATGGCGTTGCAAGACTGTCATTTAAGTATGAATATACTGAGGCGGAAAGCGGAAAGGCACCATGGATAGGAAAACACCCATTCAGAAGCGGACATAATGTATGCGGAGTGGAGCACTGCGACTTATATTATGTGTCAGCAGACAATTCCGAACTTATAGTCGGTTGTGATCCGGAGTATTATCCTATTTCTAAAAGACTGTTCTACAGAGTAACAGCAGACGGAGAAACACTTAAAGAGGATAAATTTGGTGCATGGATATTCGGAAAACATCATATAGATGTTGATATTGCGGGCAGGAACACGCTAAATCTTTACGTTCGTGCAGAAGACGGAAAGGTTGAGCATGATAATGTTCCCGAAACTATTAAGAGTATATTTTGGGGAGATCCGCATTTTATTCTTGAAAACGGTGATAAATTATATCTTTCTGATATAGAATATGAAACAGAAAATGTAGACTGTGGCAAAGGCATAGGAGTTGATTACGGCGGCGGACCGGTTAAAATAGAAATGACAGAATATAAAAAGGCGGTGCCGGCTGATGTAATAGATAAATCCAAAGAGGGAGTTATTACTATATCATTAACAGGACTGGGTGCAGCAAGATTTGTAGCTGATATAGGAAGTGATTATCCTGTAGGAGACGAAAAAGACAGACGTAGATTTGTTGCACAGAGGAAATGCGGTAAGCAAGCAAGTTTTATAAGCGTTTTGGAACCGTATGAAACTGAACGGATGATTAAATCTGTTGAATATACAGCGAAAAATACAATAACCGTTTTGCTCTCTGACGGAAGAAAACAGGTTATAGAGGCTAAAAATATGGATAAAGATGACATATCGGTTAAGGTAAGTGAGTATATGAACGGAGAATGTCTGCGGACAGAAACAACTGAATAAGTTAAATAAATAAGCTGAATTGCACAAGGCAATTCAGCTTATTTATTTAAACTTTATAGGGTATTTGTTAAACGTTGCTAGGGGGTTAAGAAGAAAGAAAGAGAGAGAAAAGCAACGTTTCACTGTAATTATAATACCATAAATAACTTTAAAATGAAAGTTAAAAAATTAACAGATGTCTTAGTTTTTTATCATAAATTATCAGAATTATCTGAAAACTGTACATTTTCGGTTATAATACCCCGGCGTTCATCGGGATAAATGGCAAAGCATTGTATATTGCGAACATTCAGTCCGATAATGTTGCGTATATCCATAAATGAGGCACGACTCCAGTCCGGATAATAATTTTCTGATGATAGGGTGTCGCAATCAATTAACTTGTCAATTACTTCCGGGTACTCGTTTGGAATATCCGATAACTTAACTCCGCCGATAAATTTATATGAAATATTACGAAGTGTTAAATTGCGAATTGGGTGATTCTTTTCGGCATCTATGCGTATTCCCGCAAATTTGGGACTTCCCATAACATCGTCGTCAAATCTATAGTGAGTATTTCGCATTTCGTCGCTGTCTGAAGCGATAATATCCGAAATAATTATATCAGACATAGTACCGATTTCAGGGATATGGTCAAGTTCAAGAGAACTTCCGAGGTCATCAGGTTCAAAACGATTATTGAGCAATATAAATATTGGGCGTGAAACATCATTCATAGTTATGTCTTGAATGTTAATATCTGATATATTGCCACCTTCACTGCATTCAATTTTTATGCCTTCACGCCATACATTTTTCATTGAACAATGAGATATATGAACATCAGATATTGAACCAATAGATTTTAACCCTATGCGAATTGCGGCACAAACAGATGAAAATGAGCAGTTGGATATATGCACATCATTTACCGGTAAACTGCTTGATTGCAGACATAGATTATCATCAGTACCTTGTATAGAACAACCGGAAACAAAAATATGCGAACAGCCGTCAAAGTCAAGACCGTCACCGTTGTAGTTTTTACTGTTTTTAATATCAATATTGCTTATAAAAATACGTTCACTGTCCAGGAAAGCTGTAGTCCAAGCTGCCGAATTATACAATCGCAAATCATGCAGGCGGATATTTCGACAATTCAGAAATCTAATCATCATCGGACGGTATATGTTGTTGCTGTTCGGAAAAAACTCTGCATTGCCGTTTATAATACCGTTGCCGCACAACTCAATATTATCGGCATTTTCAGCAAATATAAAGCAACGGTCAAGTTCGGGTTCGTTTCGATAACGATTGTGATGTGTATCGGAGCCATAACTGTTTATATCCGGGCTTGCCAAAAGACAAGCCGAAGCGTCAATTTCCAGAGAAATATTAGATTTTAGGTATATAGTACCGGATAGAAACACTCCGTTTTTTAGCACAATACGTCCGCCACCGGAGAAAAAAGCTTTGTCTATTGCTTGTTGTATTGCATTTGTGTCATCGTGTGAGCCGTCAGCCTTAGCGCCGAAGGATTTTGGGTTAAAAATCATTATACCATCTCCTTTATACATATGATAATATAAATTCAAAATTTCCGTCAAGGGTACATTTACCCTTTTGAGCCGGTATAAATATGCTGTCGCCTTTATTAAGCTCTATTACCGTATCGCCAAGAGTTAAGCTTCCTTGACCGTCAAGCACAATAATGGATTGAAAGCATTTTTCATTTGTATCAATGAATAATTTATTTACACAAGCAAGATGCTTTACGGTAAAGTATTTGCATGAGGCAAGTGTATCCTTGTCAGGACGGATATATTTAGGTGAGGGCTTTAGCATAGATACCTCTGCCGCCTTTTTAATATGCAAAGGACGGGGATTGCCGTCCGCTCCAAGGCGGTTATAATCATATACGCGATATGTAGTGTTAGAATTTTGTTGAATTTCACAGATTAAAATGCCGCCGCATATTGCGTGTATTGTGCCGGCGGGGATAAAGAATACATCGCCTTTGTGTACCGGTACTTTGTTAAGAACTTCTAATATTGTGTTGTCTTCTATATGCTTTAAAAATTCTTCTTTGGTTACAGTACGGTTTAAACCATAGTATAAATAAGCGTCATCCATACAGTCGATGATATACCACATTTCTGTTTTTCCGTATTCACCTTCGTGTTTAAGTGCGTATTCATCATCGGGATGTACTTGAATCGATAAATTTTCCTTAGCGTCAATCAGCTTTATCAGAATAGGAAAGAAGTCAAATTTTTCTGCATTTTCGCCGAGAATATCAGAACCGTTTTCGGAGATATACTCAGTCAGTGTCTTACCGTCAAAATCTCCGCCTTTTATTATACTTTGTCCGTCAGGATGAGTTGAAAGCTCCCAGCTTTCGGCTGCACGGTCAAGCGTTGTTTTCTTGTTAAAATCATCTATCAGCTTTCTGCCGCCCCAAATATAATCCTTAATTGCGGGTGTTAGTTTTACAGGTGATAAATCCATAGTCCAATACCTCCAATATATTTTGTTATATTGATTATATCATCGGAGATTTTAGCATAAAAGCTGAAAAATTAACGGTTTTATGTGATATTTGAAAAAATATATATTGTTAAATTTGAAATATAGAATTAAAAATCAAACAAAAAACTCCGTCAAGGAAAATCCTTGACGGAGAGTGTAAATTTTAAATTTTATCCGGATTAAAATCGGTTCCGATATATTTTTTTCTGAATTGTTCCGGAGTGTATCCGGTATATTTTTTAAATGCCGTATAGAAATAGCTTCCGGAACTCATTCCTGTCTGTTGGCTTATTGCTTGAGCTGTCAGATTGGTTTCAATAAGCAATCGGCATACTTCGCTAAAACGCTTCTTGGTGATATAGTCGGATATGGAAATGCCCTTAATCTGTTTGAAAATATTACGCGTATAGTTTGCGCTTTTATTGACATAGGTAGCTATAATATGTATAGATAAATTCGGGTCGGTGTAGTTTTCGTCAATATATTTTTCTATATTATTTGCTATGACATTATATTTTGTTGATGAAACTGTATCATCCTCGACTATTGCATTGGCACACTTTGTTTGTATAATAGGAAGTAAAGCATCTATTGTTTCTAATTTTGTTAAATCATCAGCAATAGCGTCACTGTTATTATCATTTGAATTCGGTGCATACATATCAATAGTCATAATAAACATACAAGAATATACGGTTATATACATATACGGCAGAGAGGAAAGATATTCTATAAATTTCTTTGCGGCAACAGTAACTGCATCTGAATTTTTTGATTTTATAGCATTCACAATTTCTTTTTCAATCTCGTGCGGATATGCAATATTAGAAGTTTTAATTGTGTTTTTCAACGAAGAATAGCTGATTATACTATTATGACCTTTTACACATCTGTATTGCATTGAATACTCGGCATTTCGATAAGCTTCTGATATATTGTCAATATCGTGAGATACTGTATCATATGAAGCGGTTACTGTAACAGCGAATATATCGGTTATGTATTTTTGAATTTGCTCAATAATAGCAGTGTCAAAAACGCTGCTATTGTGATTCACAATGAATGTAATGTCATATTCGCCGCCGAATGATGTGGAGTATGAAATTATATTGTCAGTTGTCATAATTTCAGTTGCAACATTGGCAATTCCGTATTGCATAAGCCCTATATCACTGTGCTTTATTTTTTTTGCATTATCTAAACGGAAAAGAATAATTGTGGTATATGGATGCGGAAATTTTATGTTATATTCCGTGAGAGTATCCATATCAAAATTATATGCTCCGCTTATAATATTATATACAAGCTCATTTCGTTTTGATGTCGTATAAAGCATTTCTGTTGTCTGCATAGCGTCATATTTCGACTTTATATTGGAAAGATTTTGAGAAATCTTGTTTAAGTCTTCATCTGTACCGGTTTCTGTTCTGTTATCGTCAATATTGAGAAGATTTCCGATACTTTGGCGTAAACGTCTGAAAGGACGATATATTGACGCACTGAGTCTTATACTGCTTACAAACAGTAGGAATATAAGGATAAGACCGAACATAAGTACAAAGATAAATTGTATTGCAAATGAACCTATTATATCAGAACGTCTTATTTCACTTATGTAAAATGTATTCATGGTTTGTGCCGCGCGATAAAAATATATCTTTGAACGATATTTTAAAGTGCCGTTATTTTTGTTTTGAGACAATAGTTTTCGATAAATTTTATTCTCAGACAAGTCTTTTCCAAAAAGAGTGTCATCTGTTGACGATATAACAATTCCATCGGAATTAAGTATTGTCATTGACTGGTTAGTATGAGTCGACGGAGCATTTACAAGTGAATTAAATGCGTCAGAATCTATCAATACAGCCATAGCGCTGCTACTGTCTATTTTGTAAACAGATACCAACATTCTTTTTTCGCATATTTTCCCGGGAGAAGTTTCATCTTCATATTTTATAAGCATCGGTTTGTTTACATCATATTTACTGACATATCTTACATATGAAATAAGCTCCTGATCAGGAAAATCCTCAATAGAATAGACAGGAGTTTCACCGGTATAAATAACGTCGTTTGACATATTAAACAGATAAACCTTGTCAATAGTATCGAAACTGTGTTTAATTGCAGATATTGCGTCAGCGGTTTGGAGCGATAAAATCGGTGAATAAGGCTTTAAAAGTGCATCCTGAATAGTTTTATTGTTTTCAAAGGTATCAGTTATTGAATAATTTATATTTTTTAGTATTGATTCAGAGGTGTTTTCAGCTTGCTCAAGCATTTTTTGTTCTGCATCTGTAAGTTGATGGATTGCAGCCTTCGACATAAGAACAGTTGTTATGCATGAAAATGCGAGAAACAGTGCACAGGCAATTATAGTATATGTAATAACAGTGTTTTTAAGAAACCTGTTTGATTTAATCTGAGAAAGAAACTCTTTTATATTAAAAAAATTCAAAATAAAAAACAACCCTTTCATTTATAATAAGTAGTTACTTAAATTAATATAACACCAATTAGTATAACATTTCACAGTATAAATGTCAAGAATGCAAAGATAACTTTGCAAGTTGTACAAATAAATGAAAATTAACTTTGTTTTTTAAGAAAAAACCGTAAATTGTGAAAAAACAAATAAAAATAGAAATTTACAAAGTTGAAGTCGGACGATTTATGCGGTATAGTTATATTAACAAAACAAAAAAATTAATGGAGGTGGCTTTGCTGTGAAAACATTATCAGTCAAAACAAATGTTAAAGAGAAGAAGGGGTCAATAAACAGAAGTTTGAAACCGACACTTCTCCAGGACATAAAAAGAAATCCGTGGTTATACCTGTTATGTCTGCCGGCAATATTATTTTTCGTTCTCTTTGCGTACATACCGATGGCGGGACTTTATATTGCTTTTGTTGATTACAGACCGCTTCAAGGTATATGGGGAAGTGCGTTTGTGGGACTTGAAAATTTCAAAGCATTCTTTGCAACAAATAACTGGATAACGGTTACGGGAAATACACTGTTTCTTAATGTGCTGTTTATCGCAGCTACAACAATTACGTCAGTTGCAATAGCTATTATGCTTGCGGAAATATCAAATAAATGGGTTAAGAAAATAACTCAGTCAATAGTTATTTTACCGCATTTTATGTCATGGACAATCGTTTCGATGCTGTCAGTAGCGATTCTTTCGGCGAATGGTGTTGTAAATCAACTTATTACTATGGTCGGCGGAAAAACTATTGAGTTTTATAACACTCCGTCAGTATGGCCGGCAATTCTTGTTATTTTGAAGGTTTGGCAGGGGGCGGGCTTTGGCTCGATTGTTTATCTTGCAACGATTACAGGAATTGATGCATCAATATATGAAGCTGCTGCAGTTGACGGAGCTTCAAAAACACAGTGCATATTTAAGGTTACACTCCCAATGCTTAAAAATACCATTATAATGCTTACTATAATGAGTGTAGGTAAAATATTCAATGGTGATTTCGGTATGATATATGCAATGGTCGGCTCGAATTCCATACTTTATCCGACAACGGACGTAATAGATACATATCTTTTCAGACAGCTTCTTGAAAACCCGTCAATGGGTCAGACAGCGGCGGTCGGTCTGATACAGTCGATACTCGGTTTTGGATTTGTTGTGCTATGTAATAAGGTAGCAAATAAGTGGAGTCCGGAATCGGCATTATTCTAAGAAGGGGGAGTTTACTATCATGGCAAGAGGAATAACAAAGAAAAAAATCAAAAATTCTAAGGGTGACATAGTTGAAAAGATTATAGTTCATGCATTTATTATAGGATTTGCTGTTGCGTGTTTAATTCCGTTTATACTCGTAATATCAAGTTCGCTTACTTCGCAAGCAAGCCTTAATCAGTTTGGTTACTGTTTTTGGCCTAAAGAATTTTCAATAGAGGCATATTCGCTTTTGTTTAAATCGGGAACGGTAATTCCGTCGTATGGAGTTACAATATTTATAACAGTAGTAGGAACAGTTTTGAGTATGCTTGTTACCTGTGCTTGTGCTTACGCTCTTTCAAGAAAAAATATGCATTACAGAGGTGCAATTGCATTTTTCATATATTTTACAATGCTTTTTTCCGGCGGACTTGTTCCTACATATCTTTGGGTTACAAGATATCTGCACTTGTCAGACTCTTTGTGGTCATTGATATTACCGTCTCTTGTAAATGCGTGGAATCTGTTGCTTATGAGGAATTTCTTTAACGGTATTCCCGAAGCACTATCGGAATCGGCAAGCATAGACGGTGCAAACGATATAAAAATACTGTTTTCAATTATCCTTCCTGTATCGCTTCCGGGTATTGCAACGGTCGGATTGTTCTATGCACTTGCATACTGGAATGAGTGGTATAAAGCACTTCTTTACATACATACAGATTGGAAATACCCTCTACAATACCTTGTTATGCAGATACAGAAAAATATTCAGTATGTTCAGCAAAACGCAGCTCAAGCCGGAGTTGTAACAGACGGACTTGTTCCAGCGGAAACAACGCAGATGGCTACGGCGGTTGTTACAATAGGACCTATTGTTCTGCTGTATCCATTCTTGCAGAAATATTTTGTACAGGGCTTGACAGTAGGTAGTGTAAAAGGTTAATATTATTAGCAGAATGGAGGATTATGATGAAATTAAAAAGAATTATATCATTTGGTTTGGCAGCGGTTCTATCCTGCGGATTGCTTGCAGGTTGTGGCAATTTGTCAAACGATGAAGATACAATAAAAATCATGCTTTCCGGTACAAAGCCTACAGGCTGGGACAGAGTACTGGAAAAGTATGAGGAAACAGGTGCAAAGGAAACAAAGGTACATATAGATGTTGAATGGGTTTCACAGGGCGATTACAAGGAAAAACTTAATCTTCGTATGATTGGCTCCGAAAACTACGATATAGTATTCGATGCACCGTTTAACAAGTTAAAGAATTTTGCCGCTTATGAAATGTATGTTCCGCTTGAGGAATACATTGAAAATGGCAAATATCCGAATTTGACAAAGGCATTTCCGAAGGAAATTGCAGATGCAAACCATTATTTCGGACATCTCTACGGATTGCCTATGATGAGAACATACGGAAATGGTATCGATTGTGTATACTACAGAAAAGATTTAGCAAAAAAATACAATATCGGTTCGGACGGACAGATAAATTCTTATGACGAATTGCAGAGCTTTTTAGATGCAGTTCTTGCAGATAAGTCCCTAAACGGTATGACACCGTTTGGAGTATCGGCATCAAGAGGTTTCTACTCACTATTCAGAGATGATTACAATGTAGAACTTGCAAAAAATCATATAGTATCATTGAATTTGGGTGCAATGGCTTATGTGTTACTTAACGAGGATAATACAAAGGTAGTAGATATTGTATATCAGGGTGAGGATTTAGACAGATTTTCCGCTTTTCCTGAGCAGTATCGAGATGGAGAAAAACTTGGACTTGCAAGACTAAAAAAACTAAGAGAATGGAACAAATATCTTGAAAGAGATTCGTTAAACCGTAAGGACGCATGGGCAATGGTGACAGGAATGAAGGCTGCTGCAATGGTAGACAATCTTGATACTTATGAACAGAAAATGACGGATTTCGCATCGTCTATTCCTGACGGAGAACTGGGTGTGTTCATTATAAATAATGATGTAAAGAATATGAAGCCTCAAGCGAGAGTGACAAATCTTCAAGGAAATAACTTTATATGTATACCTGCATGGTCAAAGAAGGTTGACAAAGCACTTACATTCCTTGATTGGCTCTATGCAAATTCTACAAACCATGATTTGTTCGAACTTGGAGTTGAAGGCGAGGATTGGAAAGCAATCGGTGACGACAGATATGAGCAAATAAAGAGTGATGATAATGAAGCATATTCTTTTCCTGGCTATGTTTTGACATGGAATCCGAATTATGTAAGATTCCTTGATACTCTTGATGAGGATATATACGAATACAAAAAGTATGACCTTGACAGAAACGCTTACTATGAAAGCCCATTGGCAGGATTTATGTTTGATACATCTAAGCTGCAGACAGAATCTACGGTAGTATCCGGTATTAAATCCGAGGTTGAAACGGCTTTAGCACATGGGGCTCTTGACGACCCTGTCGGAAAACTCAACGAAAATATAAACAAATGTCTGGATAACGGTCTTGATGTAATAAGAGAAGAGGCAATTCGCCAGATAAATGAGTTTTTAGCAAATAAGAATAAATAACAGACAGAAAGGGAACCGCACAAAAAACATACAGTTTTTGAACGGTTCCTATTTTTATGAAAGGATAGATAGATATGTATAACTTAAGTAATGAGGATAAAAAATGGGTTGACGGTGTATGGGACAAAATTGATGCCAAAATGAAAACTGTCGCTAAGAAAAATATAAATAAAATTCCGTACACAACAGATGAAAATGGAGATTTTGATGATTGTGCCACGGGTAAATGGCCATATGATTTGTCATGGTGGACAAACGGTTTTTGGCCGGGATATATGTGGCTTTTATATGTAGGCACAGGGGATGGCTTATATAAGGAAGCTGCAGAAAATGCTGAGAATTTGCTTGACGGAGCGTTTGCGGAATATGACCATTTACATCACGATGTAGGCTTTATGTGGCATATAAGTGCGGGAGTGAACTACAGATTGACGGGGAATAAAAAATCAAGGCTTCGTGCACTGTATGCCGCCGATTTCCTTGCTGCACGCTATAATCCGGCAGGAAAGTATGTGCGTTCATGGAATGCGGATAGTGATACAGATGGCTACAATAAGCTGATTATTGATTCAATGATGAATATTCCTATGTTGTACTGGGCGGCGAAAGAGCATAACGATGATAGGTTTAAGCAGATGGCGATAAATCACGCAAACACCGTTATGAAAACTCATATACGTCCCGACGGAACATCACATCATATAGTCGAGGTTGACCCAAAAGACGGAAGCATTGTAAAATCACTCGGAGGACAAGGATATGAGAATGGTTCAACATGGACACGAGGTCAGGCATGGGCAATATACGGTTTCACGCTTTCATATATACATACGGGTGATGAAAAGTACCTTATGACAGCAAAAAAAGTTGCAAATGCTTTTATCGCTTGTGCAGCGCAAAGCGACTGGATTGTTCCGCTTGATTTCAGACAACCGCCAGAACCTGTGATATATGACGCAACAGCGGCGGCTTGTGCGTCTTGCGGACTTCTGGAAATATCAAAAACGTGTAGTGAGTATGACAAAAAGAATTATCTGAACGCAGCTCTAAAACTGTTAAAAGCACTTGATGAAAAAGCGGCGGATTATACGACAGATAAGGATAATTTGCTTGATTATTGTTCGGAAGCATATTATCCGGGCAGAGGAGAAGCCGGTCTTAATACAGCGATTATTTACGGTGACTATTATTATACGGAAGCTATTTATAAGCTTAAGGGATTTAAGGAGCTGTTTTGGTAAAGGGAGGAATTGTCAGATGTATAACATAGGCATTGATTTAGGTGGTACAAATATAGCTGCCGGTATAGTAGATGAAAATGGACGGATACTTATAAAACATTCTGTTCCCACATATAAAGAACGCCCGACAGATGAAATCGTTGCGGATATGGCATCTCTTGCAAAAAAACTTATTGCTGAAAGCGGATTAAATATCACAGAATTTAGCTCGGTCGGAATTGGTTGCCCCGGTACAATAGATTCAAAATCTGGAGAAGTAGTATATTCCAATAATATACCGATGGAGCATTATCCCATGGCTCAAAGGTTTAAGGAACATTTGAATTTGCCTGTAATCATTGATAATGATGCTAACTGTGCAGCTTTGGGTGAATATACCGTAAATGGCAATGAGGCGAAGGTATTTATTCTTATTACACTTGGTACAGGTGTCGGCAGCGGAGTAATTATAAACGGTAAGATTTTTCATGGTTTTAACGGTGCAGCGGCAGAACTTGGACATATAACACTTGTAAGTGGCGGAAAAAAATGTACGTGCGGTAAAGAAGGTTGTCTTGAAAGCTATGCCTCCGCAACTGCACTTATTGAGCAGACTAAAGTTGCAATGTCGGCAAATAATGACAGTATTATGCACGAAATTGCAAAGAATGAGGGCGAGGTTTCGGGACGAACCGCTTTTGACGCTGCCAAACAGGGCGATAAGACTGCGATTGAGGTTATTGACAATTATGCCCGTTATCTTGCGGACGGACTTGTCAGTATTGAAAATGCTTTTCAGCCTGAAGTAATTGCTATCGGCGGAGGAATAAGCAAGGAAAGCGAGTATTTGTTAAAACCGGTAAGAGAGTATGTAAAGAATAATGGATTTAATAAATATATGAAGAAAACAGAAATTGTTGCCGCAAAGCTTTTTAATGATGCAGGTATAATAGGTGCGGCTATGCTATAAGGAGAAATAAAAATGAAAAAAATCATTTCTATAATATTGTCAGTAGCAGTAATCATCTCACAAGGTATAACATTTGTTGCGTCAGCTAAGGAGGATAATACCGTGTATGACACAAGTGTTACGGATATGCTGGTATTTGGTGATGAAAGTTCAGAAAATGAACATAATTTAACTGAAAAAATGAGTATTACAGGCATTGATGAAAAAGCTGAAGCCCAATATAAGGATGAAAACGGAAAGTATGCAGGCGGCGGGCTGGGTGACGGTTTAAGCTACAGACAGATTTTAAAACCGTCTGAGGATGCTCCGAAGGAAACAGGCTTTTTACGATTTACTTTAAAGGCAGACATCGCACGTCAGAACTATATAACCGTGCGTTTATCGGGAAATCAGTATGCTCGTGGAAATATAATGTTATATTCGGGTAATGATGATACGACAGTCTTTGACCCGTTTGCCGGACGAGAGTATTCCGAGCTTGATAATGGATATTATAAAAACGGCAATACCTCAAAGGGCAGATATTACTATGCTACAATGAAAATCCCTCAACAGCTGGTAAAAGCTGATGGAACAGTTGATTTAAAGCTTGTTCCTACAGGACGAATTCAAGCGTATGGGGCAAGTGTTTATTCAAATGTAACCGAGGACAGTAAATACATATATTCAATAGCTTCACATACAGAACCGTACTATACTCCGCAGGATGATAAAAACGGATATGAAATAACAGGCACTCCTGCAAAAACGCAGAAAGAAACCGCATATGAATATCTGCAAAACGAAGTTTATGATATGACGAAAAAGGTACTGTCATGGCAGTGTTACGGTGATGAATGGGATAAGAAAAAGACAGCGGAAAACTCATTTATGGAGGGTGCTGTAATCCGAAACAAGCCTGTTTCGGAAACAGATTTTTCTGGAAACAGCGATGAGGTGGCTCGCAGGCACACACTCGAAGCTATAAATCATCAGAATTGGTCCACTATGTCGAATTTAATGATAATAGCGAACTCCTTTATGTTTGATTTTTCAAAGGACTATTATCATAATACGGAAATGCTTGACCGCTACATAAAGCTTCTTGATTTTTACCAAAGAGCACAGGATAATAAGGGTGGCTGGTGCTATTTTACTGCCGGTGAAGACAAGGGCAAATGGCTCGGAGTATCGCTTGACGGTACAGGTGAACGTTTGACAGGCGAATGGTGGCCGCTTTTATCTCTTGGCGTGGACGCGATGATGCAGTCGTTTATACAACTCAACAACTACATAGAAAACGGAGATAATGAGGAGTTTAAGAACATCTGGGACGGATACCTTGACGAGATAATAGATGGTGATTTGACAGGCAGAAACGATAAAACAAGACGCGACTATTATATGGATATGTTTGGCAGACTCAGAGACAGGCTTGCAAATCCGGAAAGAGGAGTCGGAGATTTCTATGCACCTACCAACAGAGCGGGAACGGCAAATCAAGATTTTGGCTTTGCATATTCGGCGAATAAAGCAATGGAACTTTTGGGAGAAACCGAGAATTCATCATATGAGCCTAATGACGAAAAGCAGTATACGGATATGATTGATTATAAATATGGCGAAATGGCTGACGGAGAAAAGTGGTTCTCGGATGAGAATACTCTTGGTCTTGAATACGGTGTATCGCATGGCGGCTGGGCAGGTGATTACGGTCCGCTCCTTATAGAAATTACCAATAAATATGCGGAAAGTGCACAATACTTTGATAAGGAAACAAAGGCTCTGTTTGATAAAACGGCTGACGGAGCATATGAAAGTGCAAAATATTTCTTTTATCCGTCAGTTGACTCAAATGGTGAAAACGTTTTGACATCTGAAGTGTATGCTTCGGCAAGAAACAACGGATATGGACTGAAAATTTCATATCCCGTAGCAGGTTATACGGCGACAAAGCTCAATTCACAGGGTGCACTTGCGTTTTTAGCTCAGTATATTAGGGATAACAGAGGTTACAGTGATACTCTTAGGGCTGATATAGAAAGTAATACACCTCATGTTTATACAAGAATTGTTGATTCACAGGAAATTCTGAAATATTATAAAGAAGTCGAAAAGCTTGACAAAGCCGGAAAAATCGAACCTTTGCCTATGGATGACAAATCAGAGGATTTTGTGTTTTTTGATGCGGATGCACAGGCGATGGTATTTAAAAATAACGGGGACAAAGGATACATAACATTTAATTATCGTCGTGACAGCTGGAAATATAACGATAATACAAGAATACATCTTATGAGCGGTGACGCTGAGAGAATAGTTGATGTTAAAGGTTCACATCAAGGAGATGTGTATTCATGGCAGGACAGTTCACATAAAAGTGAAGCAGGTGCTCCTTATACACACACGCGATATGACGGAATGGTTGAAACTCGTTATGGTAAATATATAGCCGCTATAAATCAGTCAAAAACCGACATTGAGGCAGGTCAGACAGGAAAAACATACACTTTGGAAGATACAATCGGCGTTACGAAAGCAAAGGACTTGATTTCAGGTAAGGTCTATGAGGATAAAAACGGAATAAAAGTAGAGGTTGCACCGCGTGGAGCAGTTCTTTTAGAGATTCTTGAAACGGCCGAAACAGTTGCAGTAGGAGCAGTATACGAGGCAGACGGTAAAATTTTGGACTCTGATACAAAAACCGCTTTAAAAGGTGAGAAAATATTATTTGAAGCCCCTATTATTGACGGCTACTCCTTAACAGACGGTCAGAACGAATCAGCCGAGATTTCAGCAATACAGAATGAAAATACAGTATTTTTATATAAATCTAATGGTGTGCCGGAATTTACGGCTAAAAACCGAGAAGTAAAAGATGCCGATTGGAAAGTGATGAACTACGGCAGTGCACAGGGTGAACTTAAAGAACATAACGGTAAGTTTGCAATAAGTTCCGTATGCCCGTCGGGAGAGGGTAATCTCATGAAAACCTTTGCTTATAAAGAGGTAAGCGGAGATTTTGAAATTCATGCACGGCTTACGGGTTTTGATTCAACATCATACGATTCTGACTATTTTGGAATTATGGCAACAGATAATCTGGATTTGTATAATGCGAATTTCTTTGAGGAAAGACATTTTTCTAACAACAATAATATCCTGATGGTTACGCATACCGAGGGGCAGGAAAAAAGCACAACAAGCTCATGGGCAGGAGATATGAACGGTAAAAATGTGCCTATTGATTTTGTAATTCGCAGAACGGGCAATGTTATTGAATATTGGTTTAGTCTTGACGAAGGCAAAACATATCAGCAGACTTCAAAGCCAAAGGTTACACTAAATGCTGATGATGTGATGTATGTCGGCTTTTGTATGACGGCTCAGAAAGAAATAACCAATACTGCTCACGTTGAGGACGTAACCCTAACCGGTGAGATGGTCGGAGCGGATATTCAAAAAGGGGAAACGGTTGAACTTGATTTTTCCGTAAATGACAAGGAAAATGATGATATTGAGTTTTCGTTTACATCAGAACTTCCCGAAGGTGCTGTTCGTGACGGATATAAAATATATTTCACACCTGTTCGAGGCGGTGAATATGTATTTAGAGCCGAGGCAAGAGATAAATATCACAAGGAAGCGACTGTTAAGACTGTAAAAGTCAATGTTGCACCGGTTATATCTCTGAAACTTGACGGTATTTACATTAAATCAGATGTATCATCGTATATTGAAAATAACAGAACAATGGTTCCGATACGGGTAATTTCCGAATCGTTAGGTGCTAATGTAGATTGGAATGAGGAAACTAAAACTGTAACAGTTGAAAATGATGAAAATAAAATAGAACTTACAATCGGTTCGAAAACAGCAGTTGTAAACGGAAAAAATATTTCCCTCGATGCTCCGGCTGTAATTCAACAAAGCAGAACATTTGTGCCTGTGAGATTTGTTGCTGAACAGCTCGGTTGGGGTGTAGATTGGAATCAAGACAGTTATACGGTAAACATCAAAAAATAAGAAGGAGAAAATAGTTATGAAAAATATTCCAAAAGTAAAAATAGGTATAGTTGCGGTTAGCCGTGACTGTTTTCCGGAAAGCCTTTCGGTAAACAGACGAAAAGCTCTTGTGAAAGCATATTCCGATAAATATGACACAGATGATATTTACGAATGTCCTATATGTATTGTAGAGAGTGAAATACATATGAAAGCGGCTCTTGAGGACATCAAAAAGGCGGGGTGCAATGCACTTTGCGTGTATTTAGGAAATTTTGGACCTGAAATAAGCGAAACTATGCTTGCTCAGCAATTTAATGGACCTAAGATGTTTGTGGCTGCCGCTGAGGAAAATATCGGCACATTATCAGATGACCGTGGCGATGCGTACTGCGGTATGCTTAACGCAAGTTATAACTTGAAACTTCGAGGTGTAAGAGCATATATTCCTGAGTATCCTGTTGGTACCGCAGAGGAATGTGCAGATATGATTAACGAATTTGTTCCGATTGCAAGAGCTGTTATTGGTTTGTCAGACCTAAAAATTATTTCCTTTGGTCCACGTCCGCTTAATTTCCTTGCCTGTAACGCACCGATTTATCAGTTATACCAATTAGGAGTTGAAATAGAGGAGAATTCGGAGCTTGACCTGTTTGAGAGTTTCAATGCTCACGATGGTGATTTAAGAATAGCTTCGGTTGTGACTGATATGGAAAAGGAACTCGGTGACGGTAATAAAAAGCCTGAAATTCTTGCAAAACTTGCTCAATACGAACTTACACTGCTTGATTGGATTGAATCACATAAGGGCAGTAAGAAATACGTTGCAATAGCAGGAAAATGCTGGCCGGCATTCCAGACGCAGTTCGGGTTTGTGCCATGCTATGTAAACAGCCGTCTTACGGGGCGTGGAATACCTGTATCATGTGAGGTTGATATTTACGGTGCTTTGAGTGAATATATCGGTACTTGCGTATCAGAGGATGCAGTAACACTTCTTGATATTAATAATTCTGTTCCTGCGGATATGTTTAAGCAGGATATTGACGGTAAATTTAATTATACGAACAAAGATACATTTATGGGATTTCACTGTGGAAATACATGCTCGTCAAAGCTTGCGGCATATTCAATGAAATACCAAAAAATAATGGCTCGTTCATTGCCTGTTGAGGTTACGAATGGTACACTTGAAGGTGATATTATTCCGGGCGATATCACTTTCTTCAGATTGCAGTCAACCGCTGATGCAAAACTTCGAGGCTACATTGCAAACGGTGAGGTTCTGCCTGTTGCAACACAATCATTTGGTTCGATTGGTGTATTTGCTATTCCTGAAATGGGACGTTTCTACCGTCATGTTCTTATTGAAAAGAATTATCCGCATCATGGTGCGGTTGCATTCGGACATCACGGTAAAGCGTTGTTTGAAGTGTTTAAATACATTGGTGTTTCGGTAGATGAAATCGGCTTTAATCAGCCGAAGGGTATGCTCTATAAGACAGAAAATCCGTGGGGTTAATATTATGGGATATTATATAGGAATTGATTTAGGAACATCGGCGGTAAAGATGCTTTTGATGGACGCAAATGGAGATATTATAAAAAGCATTGCAAAGGAATATCCGATATATTTTCCGCAAAATGGTTGGTCAGAACAAGATCCTCAAGATTGGTGGAATGCTGTTAAAGCAGGTATACAAGAAATAACTGCTTTTTGTGATAAATCGAATATCAAAGGTATATCATTTGGAGGACAGATGCATGGATTGGTTATGCTCGATGAAAACGACAAAATAATACGTCCTGCAATACTGTGGAATGACGGCAGAAGTGCAAAACAGTGTAAATATCTGAATAATGAAATAGGTAAGAAGAAGTTGACAGAATATACCGCAAACATTGCATTTGCCGGATTTACCGCACCGAAAATACTTTGGGTAAGAGAAAATGAACCGGAGAATTTCAAGCGAATAAAAAAGATAATGCTCCCAAAGGATTACATTGCTTATAAAATGACTGGTATTCATTCAACCGATTATTCGGACGCATCCGGTATGTTATTACTTGATGTAAAAAAAAAATGCTGGTCAAAGGAAATGCTTAAAATATGCGGTATAGATGAGAGCGTTATGCCAAAGCTTTTTGAGAGTTACGATGTTATAGGTGTTTTAAAGAGTGAAGTTGCCAAAGAACTTGGTTTTAGTAGCGATAGTGTTAAAGTAATAGCCGGTGCAGGAGATAATGCCGCGGCGGCTGTTGGCACAGGTGCAGTAGGTAATGGTAAGTGCAATATCTCTCTCGGCACTTCGGGAACGGTGTTTATTACGCAGAATAATTTTTCTGTGGACAGCAATAATGCACTTCATTCCTTTGCACACGCTGATGGTAAGTATCATCTTATGGGATGTATGCTGTCAGCCGCATCATGCAATAAATGGTGGCTTGAAAATATAATTGGGACAAAGGACTATGCGGAAAGTCAAGCAGATATAAAACAGCTTGGTGAAAATAAGGTGTTTTTTCTGCCGTATCTTATGGGTGAGAGATCTCCGCACAATGACCCTGATGTACGTGGTATGTTTATTGGGATGAGCATGGACACAACAAGAAATGATATGACTCAAGCGGTGCTTGAAGGAGTGGCGTTCGCAATTCGTGACAGTATAGAGATTGCACGTGCACTTGGGATAGAGATAAAACGCTCAACAATCTGCGGCGGTGGAGCTAAGAGCCCGTTGTGGTGTAAAATTATGGCTAATGTGCTCAATATGGACATTATAACGATGGAAAAGGAAGAAGGACCTGCGTTTGGAGCGGCAATTCTCGCATCTGTCGGTTGTGGTGAATACAAAGATGTATGTGAAGCAAGCAATAAAATAGCAAAATTGAATAAAATATATAAACCTAACGGAGAATTGGTTAAGAAATATGAAATAGCTTATAAAAGATTTAAAGAAATCTATCCTGCAATGAAATTGTGGTTTAAAAATTAAGCTATAATCATTAAATAAAGCAAAAAGTGCAAGAATGTAAATATGCATTCTCGCATTTTTTGTTATAGTGTGAATATTCAAAGACAAATATTACAATTATAAGTTGAAATGTAATGAGATATAGTATTGTATTTTGTATAAGAAAATTAATTAAATAGCGAAGGAGAATGTGTGATGAATGAGTTAAAAAAAGGTCAAGAAGGCTAAAAAGGCTGTAGATATACTTAACGGCAGACAGTTTGACGCTCATTATGCAGAGAATGTTGAGGAAGCAAGAAAACTTGTTGAAACAATGCTTCCGGACGGTGCTCAGATTGCTGTCGGAGGTAGCGTAACTTTGCAAGAAACCGGCATTATGGAACTTATTAAAAACGGTAAATATGACTTCATAGACCGTTTCAATAACACTTCTTGGGAGGAAGAGCTACATAAATATAGGCTTGAATTTCTTTCTGATGTTTTTATAACAGGAACAAATGCTGTGACGTTGGACGGGCAGCTTGCCAATATAGATTGTACAGGTAATCGAACGGGTTGTATAGGCTTCGGTCCTAAAAAGGTTATTGTTGTTGTGGGAGCAAATAAAATTGTTAAGGATGCTGCTGAAGGCGTAAAACGTGCAAAAAGTATTGCACCGCTGAATTCAAGGCGGATTAATCATGGCAATCCATGCGATGAAACTTGTGAATGATCTGATTGTAGTGGTACAAATAGAATCTGCAATATTGTTAGTATCATAGACGGATGCTATAAATTTTCCAAACGTATAAGTGTTATTGTTGTGGCAGATGAATTGGGATTTTAAATAAGATGTCGATGGGGAAAATAAAGATTATGCGGTGCGATGTAATTATATAATAGAAAAATCGGAATTTGAAGATGCAGGATACGACCGATAAAGAAAAACAAAGTTGTAAGAAAATATATAATCCAACAGCCGGTGATATTTGTATGATGAGGAGACAGTAAATCTAAGAGTAAATCGCCCTTTTTATATTGATTTTGGTTGTCATACACATATCGTAAATGATGCACTTACATTTTGTACAATATTAACGAAATTTAATTTTTTTTATGAAAAATCGCCGATTTTGAGTGAAAATAATGATTTTTGAGAAAAGTCAAGAATCTGTATTACAATTTGTATTACAATTTATTCGAAAAATAGTGCTAAAAAGTGAAAAATGGTGACAAAGTGAAAATAAATTTGAAAAACAAAAAAATCTTGAAACCCGCATAAACACTGGGTTTTCAAGACTTTTCTTTGGCAGGAGTACAAGGACTCGAACATTGGGCACGCTGTTTTGGAGACCGCTGATAAAATCCTCTGTAACCCGCATGAATACTACGTTTTCAGATAAGTTGATTGATGTGTATTACAGTTTGTATTACAATTTTTGAAAACGCTATTTAATGCATTTGTTTATTCAAAAAACATTGAATTTTTAATCTTTTAGAATACTATCAACGAGATAAGTATATGTCCTTATTCACTTTCGTCTTGGGTGAAATTATACATCTCTAATTGCTTGTGCAAGTATTCTCTGTATGTATAGTTTTTTATTGTGTTCCAATTTTGTAAATCAGGGTAAAATAAAATTTTTCCAATACAATTTTTATCGGTTATGGTTTCTGTTTGTACATGTGTATTTGATAAAAATTCATATATAATTTTTATTTGACAATTATTTACATCGTTATTCACGTCTTTTATAGTAAAGCCGGCTTGGTATTTTGAATCTTCAGAATTATTATATAATCCTCTTAGTTCTGCGTCTTTTAACTGTTCAGTATCGAATAAACTTTCTAAATAGAGCCAATCATTGTTATTTACGAATTTATTTATTTTAGGATATTGATTTAAGTGTTCAACAATACTGGAAGGTGTATTAACTACCAAATTATAAAATAATTCTGGATTTTTATATTTTAATGTTAAATAGAAAAGATACATTGCATGTGCAACACTTGTATGATATTTACTTAAAAAATTATCCAACATTATTTTATAGCTTTGAATAATTGTATCAAGGTCTCGTAGACTCAGTTCAAATGCATCATAAAGATTGATAAAAAACATAGAAATATCTTCACTAAAATCACAATGCTTTCTACTATTTTGATATGATGCAGTTTGTATTTTGGGTATTGTGTCTATATTCGCGATTGTATTCTGAATATATGATGTGATATCTGATGTTGGAAGCTTGGCTATATAATCAAAGAATCTACATAAATAACCGGTGGAATCTATTCCTTGACCGTATACACATTCTATACTATGACTTAATTGGTGTATATCTATTGCAAAAATAAATGTTAAGTTTTCAATATCAAAAATGTGCTTTACAATCTCTAATGTTTGTATTGCAAATGTAGGCTTACACCTATCAAGTTCATCTATGATAACCACTAATCTTTTATCATTATCACTAAGCCATGAGGATGTGCTTTTTAGTAACTTTTTGAAATTTTCAAATGACTCTCTTTGGCTATTCAATTCTTCAATTTCAGGCAAATTTTTTGTTAAAAAATTTTTTATATCGGCTAAAGTATTAATTACTGCTTCAGTTGTATTATCTAATCCTATTGTCTTACTTATAACATCTTTTCCAAAAGCTTTTATAATGGATTTCACTGCAGCTCCTAATGCTTCGATATTTTTTTTATCGGTGGTGCTATCAAATATATTGTTATTTAAAATATCATAAAATAATGGATTGAATGCATTATCACAATAATCGTTTTCCCAAGCGTTGTATTTTACTACTTTTATATTATCTTCATTTTCTTCGATATCTTTTTTTAATAATTCGATAAAAAAGCTTTTTCCTGTGCCCCAACCTGAATCTAACGCAATTACATATGAATCAGAATCGCTGTTTCTCTTGTAATTATCTGAATTTTTTATTAAATTCTTCATGAAATTAATAAAATCTTGTCTGTTTAGTTTATCTTCAAATTCGTTTTGATTCATTAAACTTTTCACTCCTTTATACCATTATACCACAAAATAACAGATAAAACAACATTCTACATATGAAATTATATGTTTAGAATAATAGCAAAGCTAATTAGCTGATACGCTCAATAGAATAAAGGTATTGTATAATATGATTAAATATAACATCATTTTGTTGTTATAGATTTTGTAAGTATAGCAGATAAGAAAACTGTTAATATGTCATTACTTTGTTTAGAAGAAGGACTTATCAGGGGGTTATCCAGGGTGTACATTACAAAGCCGAATACACTGATTTTTTTGAAAGAGTATGTTATTCACATCCTGATAAGGTTGCATATGGTTTTAAAGTGACATATATTGAAAAAAGAAAATATAACACATAAAAGGATAATAATTAGTTTTATAGATAAACTACTAAAGGAGGCGAGTTTTAGTGGCTACTTTAAGTATTTTTACTAATGTAAAAATTACGGACAGACATAGTGCAGAAACATTTATATCTGCATTAGAAAAAGCAAGCAAATCTCCCAAAAGAGTGCCTACTACAACAGTTAGTGCACCTCTTAGAGATAAAGAAGCTATTAGAGCTTTGGTTGCAAAAAGGTTAGGTAACAAATGAGTAATTTTCAAGTTGTAAATATCTTGGATATGATTGAAACAATCGGAGAGGATGAGGTGAACTCCATCCTCTCTGAATTTTCGTGTACAAGAAATCCCGAAATAGAAAATTTTGTTAAGAAAAATGCTGTTGATTTTGCAAAGAAAAAGATGTCAGTTACATATTTAGTAATAGACACGACGGAATCAATAAGGGCTATTTTTACTTTGACGCATAAGGCTATTGTATTAACTAATGAAAACTTATCAAATACCATGCGTAAAAGAATTCAACGCTATTCAAGATTAGATGAAAGTACGGATAGTTTTAATGTATCAGCTTTTTTGATTGCACAATTTGGCAAATGTGACACATATTTATCAGAAGAAAATATAAGTGGAATGCTTTGATGGACTTTACTTTTGAGAAGATATATAATGTAAAGGGCGATGAGGAGATATACCTCAAAACCTAATACAATATATATGGCTGCGGTTCATTTGCGATAATCTGAAATGTAGTTATATATATAGCGAAAGGCGGTGAAAATCTAACAATTTCACAAATATTTATATAACTACTATATCACAAGAACGGAGGAAATGCAAATGAAAGAAATTGATTATGTAAAATGCGGCGATTACTATATCCCTGCGCTAATTGTACCCGACAAACAGTACAATATCGGCAAATATGGAATGTTACGTCGTATATTTTTACAGAAACATCATAATGCGATATATTCGGTTATGATGGTGAACGGTACATTGTTACAGCACCTTGAAGATGTCAACAAAATGTGTTGTGAGGAATTGGACAGGCTCATACCCACTATGGCAAAAAATGAGGGTATAACAGAAACCTTGAAATCTACCGACCAAATGGAGTGGGTACGTCGAATGAACTCGGTAAAAAGCCGAGCGGAAGAATTTATACTAAGAGATTATGTTTATGGAGGTTTTGAAAATGAAGAAATTTAGTACATATATAATCACAGCTATTTTAACACTATCAAGCGTTACGGCAAATGCGGCGAGTATTCCGAGAGAAACAACACCGCTTAATGCAACAGAGGAACAGACACAAATCGTTGAAAACTTAATCAGCGATATTCTTGGTGAAGTACAAACGGACAAGCTCGGCTATGGATTAGCCGCAGGATATGCTAACACAAGAATACGCAAGGCAGTTATAGCAAACCAGACAAACGGCAACGGTTACGGAATATTATCACCTATCGCACAAAACGCAATCCGATATTATCGCGATTTCTTGCTAAGACCTGATTATTACAAGCAAACGGAAGAAAAATTAAGGGTATTGCTTGCAGACTTGATGATTGAGGTACAGAACGGAAAGGATTACAATATAGCATACGAGGAAGCGCGGATATTGATTTATAAAGCCGCTGACGCGTCATTCAATCCCGATACCGATATGGTCGGAGATTTCTGTTATTGGAATATTCCACCTGTTGACAGTGCGGATTTTACGATAGCACGAAAATTGCTGAATGAGGCACAGAATACATATTTACAGAAATAAGCAAAAATTAAGGTGTAGACTGTATTTATCATACGGTCTGCACCTTTTTTGTGGAATAGAAAAAGCTCATTTTCACACCCTTGAATATAAACATAGGGGCTGCGTGTTTCAAGCCTTGAAAGTATAGGTTTTATGCGGTTTAAAATGCTCTAAATGTCCACATTATATATCTTGTTTTTTATCCTTTTTTCTGCTTTTATAAACATTGTACCGATTTTTACATTGAGGACTGCAAAATACCGCGCTCGGACGGCTTGCCTTAAACACGGTATTACAGTGTTTGCATATCCGTAGCGGATTTTTGTCATTTACAAGCATAAAACTAAACATCATCTGAATACCAGCTAACTATATATGAATAAAGATTATATTTTTATGAGTAGGCGTATCGGAACAACTACATATAAAGTTAAAATTTACTTAAATAATAATTCAACCGAAACTATGGAGGACAAAATCCTACGAATTATTACAAATCACCCATTGGCAAGCGGAATAAATTGTGATATAATAAATGTATCGCAAATGAGCCGTACAGCCTGAAAGGAGTTATTATGACTAACAGGCAGACGGAGGAAAAAATCACAGCTTTATACGAGAGGTTATCAAAAGATGATGACCTCTTGGGCGAAAGCAACAGCATTGTAAATCAAAAGACTATGCTTGAAAACTATGCGGCACAAAATAATTTCAAAAATATCCGGCATTACACTGACGATGGATATTCAGGCGGCAATTTTGAGCGTCCATCTTGGAAACAGCTTGTAACGGATATTCAAGCCGGCAGGGCTGGAACGGTTATTGTAAAAGATATGAGCCGTGTCGGCAGAGATTATTTACAAACTGGATTTTATACCGAAGTATTATTCAAACAACAAGGTGTAAGATTTATAGCGGTTTCAAACGGAGTTGACTCAACAGACGCCGCAAGCAGCGAATTTGCGCCATTCTTAAATATTATGAATGAGTGGTATCTGCGCGATTGCAGCCGAAAGATACGGGCAGCATACAAGGTAAGAGGAAACGCAGGAAAGCATACGACAAATAATGTGCCATACGGTTACAAGAAATCTCCCGAGGATAAAAATAAATGGATAATTGACGAGGAAGTCGCTCCTGTTGTGAAGCGGATTTATCAATTATGTGTTGAGGGATACGGAGTTGTGCAGATAGCAAAAATTCTTATGCGTGATAAAATAGAAACACCTTCTCATTACTGCGGCTCAAGAGGTTTTGGAAATTGGCAGACAAGATATAATCCCGACAGACCGTATGATTGGACGGGTTCAACTATTGCGGATATTCTCGGAAGAATTGAATATATAGGACATACCGTAAATTTCCGCACACATTCATCTGATTATAAGGAAAGGAAACTCATAAAAAACCCGAAGGAAGAATGGAAAATATTTGAGAATACCCACGAACCGATTATAGATAAGGAAACTTGGGAACTTGTGCAGCAGTTAAGAAGCACGCCGAGAAGGCACGACTTTGCGGAAACACCAAATCCGCTTACGGGACTTTTATTTTGTGCAGACTGCGGAGCTAAACTATATAATAATACCGAAAAAGCACGCTCAATAAGAGAGGGCAGAAAACCTAATCCCGAAACAGGTTATTACAACAGCGACCATTACGATTGCAAAAACTTTAAATTATCAAGAATACGGGAAAAAACGATATGCACAACGCATTATATCAATACCAATTCTCTTATTAAGCTCATTTTGGAAACGCTTAAAACAATAAGCGAGTATGCAATCTCTAATAAAGAGGAATTTGCAAGAAAAGTAAGAGAAGCGTCAATGCAGCAACAGTTTCAATCCTTAAAGGAGCAGAAAAATCAGCTTAACAAGAAAGAGAAAAGGTATGCTGAATTAAATGGGCTTGTTAAAAAACTTTATGAATCTTATGCAAAAGAGAAAATATCTGAAAAGAATTTTGAAATGCTGTCTGCTGACTATGAAGCAGAGCAAGAAAGCCTTGAAGCTGATATATCGGAACTTAAAGAGAGAATTGAAGCGTATAATGAAAATATGGATAATACAAATCAATTTCTTGAGGTGGCGGGTAAATACACTGATTTTTCTGTGTTGACTGCTCCTATGTTAAATGAGTTTATTGAAAAAATTGTTGTTCATTCTCCTGTTTGGAATGAGGGAGCGCGGACGCAAGAGGTTGAAATTTATTTTAAGTTCATTGGTAAATTTGATATTCCCACACCTGAACCTACACCGGAAGAAATTGCGGAAATGGCAGAGAAAGAGAGAATACGGCTTCGGGACAGAGAATACAGAAGAAGATACAGAGAACGAAAAAAGGCAAAAAAACTTGCCGAGCAACAGGCAAAAGAGCAAGACGGACAACAAAAAGCGGAGCAATCCGCATAATACAAACACATTAGAGCGACTTATGAGAAATCATAGGTCGCTTTTTATATTTCAAAGGAGGATTTTATTATGACATATTTAAACAATAACGAAATAATAGTTATTGGCATAGACCACGGGTATGGTAATATCAAAACGGCGCACACCTGTTTCAAATCAGGAGTTGCCGCCTATGATAAAGAGCCGACATTCAAAACCAATATGCTGATATACAATGATAAATACTATATTATCGGCGAGGAACACAAGGAATTTATATCCGACAAGATGTTAGATGATGATTACTATATTCTCACTCTTGCGGCTATTGCAAGAGAAATGAATATACGGAAAATTACTTCCGCAAGCGTTCATATTGCGGCAGGCTTGCCGCTGACTTGGGTTAGTGAGCAGAAAGAGAATTTTAAGCAATATTTATTACAGAACGAAACGGCAGACTTCAATTTCAAAGGCACAGATTATCATATTGAATTTGTCGGCGCAGATATATTCCCACAAGGCTTTTCTGCTGTCGCCTACAGCTTGCGTGAATTTAAGGGCGTGAATATGCTTGCTGATATTGGAAATGGAACAATGAATGTTATGTATATAAATGAATGTAAACCGTCCGAAAAGAAATGCTTTACGGAAAAATACGGCACAAATCAATGTATGCTTTCCGTTCGTGAAAATCTGATGAAGCTGTACGGTGTCAATATTGATGAAACGGTGCTTGAAAGAGTAATCAAGACAGGCACAGCGGATATAAGCGAAAGATACTTGACCGCTATTACCGAAACGGCAAGCGAATATGTAAAAGGCATATTCCGCATACTTCGTGAACACGGATATGACAAGGAGCTTATGAGACTTTACATTGTTGGCGGTGGCGGTTGTATGATAAAGAATTTTGGTGAATTTAATTCCGAGCGCGTAATCATCAATGACGATATTTGCGCTACGGCGAAAGGCTATGAAATGCTTGCACAGCGTAAAATTCACAGAAACGGCGGTGTGGTATGAGTAAGCAAAAAATCAATACAAATATCCGTTTAAATCTTGACCGAGAAGCAGACCGCAAGGCTTGGGAGTATTTACGGAATATGGATAGAAAGAAATATAAATCATATAGCCGTAAATGATTATTTCGACAGGCAGGAACGAATGAAAAAAGACCACTACCTTGAAACAAGAGAAAAAGAGGACGCTTTTCTTGATAAGGTGCTGACTACGATAGAACAAGGCTTGAAAGCGTCCTCATCTAATAATACCATAACTAATTTATTGCAGCTATTAAATGCTGAACAGCCTAAAACAGAATTAGCGGACAATACAGATGAATATGCTGATACTGCTCTTGATTTTGCAGACAGCTTTTAAGTACAGTAAATCAGCCTGATTTACTGTACAAAACACGGAATTGTACAGTAAAAACTATAACGGCTACTGCTATATTTTCATACAAGTTGAAAATATAGACGGTTACTGCTATTTTTGTATGTTTTTACTGTACATTCTTATCAATTCAAGCAATTTGTACAGAAAAGAGGGATTAAAATGACAGAAAACGAAAAGAAGCTAATACAAGCAAAGCACAGACTTGAACAGGCACAAAACCGAAACCGAGAAAAAGAGCGTAAGGCTCGTACAAGGCGGCTTATTCAAGAGGGTGCAATATTGGAAAAGGTTGTACCTAATATTACAGATATTGAATTAGATAATCTGGAGGATTATCTACTACATATTTTAAAGCGATAGCGTTATTATGGGCGTTCCGATTTTCGGAACGCTCTCTTTTTTATCCCGAAGGGCGCACTTATTCACCACCGATACAATCGGCGGTGATACTGCTCGCTTTGCAGGTGCAAGCACCAGCAGAAGCGGCAGACGTTGCGCTCTTACGCAGAGGGCGCGTCAAATTCGCTCTCGCTCATTCGCCGTAAATTCCGACAGTTTTGTAAACTACAAAACAATGTATCAAGCCTTGCTTAATACATAACGGTATTTTCAATACCTTGTCGGAATTTTAGCTAAAACCTATCCCCGATAGCTTTTAGCCTTTGGACGCAAAGCGTCATTTCTTTTTCGGAAAAAGAAACAAAAACAGCCTACACCGTAGGCAGAAAGGAAAATCGCAATGGCAATTTATCATTTTGAAGCAAAAGTAATTACGCGCGGAACAGGTCGTTCGGTTGTAGCTGCCGCCGCTTATGCGTCCTGTTCGCAAATTTATAATGATTATGACGGTATAAATCACGATTATACCCGTAAGCAAGGTTGCGTTTACAGTGAAATATTTTTACCGACAAACGTGCCGACAGAATGGCAAGACAGAGCAGAACTATGGAACGCTGTCGAAGCTGCTGAGAAGTCAAAAGACAGTCAGCTTGCAAGGGAGTTAATAGTTGCATTGCCGATTGAATTACAAATTGATGAATGGAAATCAATTCTTAAAACCTTTATTACAGAAAATTGTGTTGACAAGGGTATGTGCGCTGATGTCAGCATACATGATACAGACGGACACAATCCACACGCTCATATATTATTGACAATGCGTCCACTTGACGATAAAGGCAAATGGCAAGCTAAAACACAAAAAGAATATCTTTGCAAGCGCGGTGATGATGAACAAGGATTTACCGCTGATGAATTTAAGTCAGCTCAAGCTGACGGTTGGGAAAAACAATATCAGTATTTTGTCGGCAAGAAGAAAATCTATATGACACCCTCCGAAGCAAAAGCACAGAGTTTGGAGCGAGCGTCCAAAAATCCGAAAAGTACACGATATGGCAGACAAAATCCGATATGTGCTGAATGGAACAGCGAGGAACAAATCACAGTATGGCGTAAGGCGTGGGAAGATGTTACAAATGTTGAATTGAAACGGAAAAATGCATTAGAGCATATTGATTGCCGCAGTTTCAAAGACAGAGGGATAGACGAACAGCCCACAATTCACGAGGGAGTTACCGCGCGGATTATAGAGCAGCGCGGCGGCGTTTCGGAACGATGTGAAATGAACAGACAAATCCGAAAGGATAATGCGCTATTGCGTGAATTAAAAGCATTAGTAAACAAACTTTCCGAAGTTGTTGAAAACACAACTGCTAAAATCGTTGAGGAATTAGAAAATATCCGAAACAATCTGATTATGCTGAAATATAAATTCATATTCAATAAAAAGCAGATTAAACAGGTCGAAACGGAAAAACAGCTTATTCCGAATTTGATTAAACAATTCAGAGAGTTATCAGATGATATTGAGGATAAAACAGCAGAGTATAAGAAAACCAAAGCTGAAAAGAACGCTTGCAGTCCGTTAAATATTTTCAGACAAAGTCAGTTGTCAAAACAGCTTGAAGTCTTATCTAAGGAAATCAAAGAATTGAAATCAGATAAAAAATTTGTATTATTTGAATTAGGCTGTAAAACTGACAATGATATTGATATAATTGAGCAAAACTATAAATACAACCTTGATGTTGCCGAAAAATTAAAGGTTAGAAATTCTGATTTGAAATCAGAATATACAACAGAAAAGGCAAATTATATTGAAATCAAAAACAATATTCAGACTGAAAATACAGAAGCAGTACAAGCAGAACGCACAGAAATTCAAGCTGGCGGAATACGTCAGACACGCATAGCATTGGAAAATACATACAAAGGAAAATTTGATGATGATATATTTGCAGAAGCACAAACCGCTGTCAACAACGATTTATACGAAAAGCCTTTAAGAAAATCGCTTGTTTGGCAGTTGCAGAGAGAACTACCACAACAAAAACCGTTTTTCCGCGAACGCAGAAATTACGAACATGAGCAATGATATAAAATCCAAAATTATTAGCATTATATTGGCAATTTATGAACTTTATAATAATATTAAAGTATTAAAGCAAACAGAATTTGATTTGCAACTAAACTTTGCTGGCTTTTTACAGATAGTTAAAATTCTTCTAAAATTATATCGCTCATTGCAGAATACACAGCTTAAAATATATGAAATAAGAAAAGAGAGAGAGGGGCTTATTAAGTGACAAATAAACCGTATATTCTGAAATCAGCGATATAATATTAAATAAAGGCTATATAAATTATTATCTTTCGTGTGGATGTATTATTGCAGAAACCTTATTTTTTGCAGTTACGCGTATGATTTTGGCTGTTTTTTTTCCGTCGGGCAGGGTATCTGCTGTGCGACCGTCCTCAACTGATATGCTTTCCACAGGCGTTAAAAATTTAATCTCCATATATACACCGTCATATCCTTTGCAATATGCGGTATTGCCCTTTATATCAATACTTTGCATAGCGGTTACAAGGCTGTGTCGGAATAATCCGTCATAATTTTCCACAGTGTCGTTTATATAATATACGCCGTCGTTTTTATCGAGAGTTAATCTTCTTATATGAATTCCGTTGTCTTCGGGGTTTCTGATTTTTACGGTCAAAGTATCTTCATTTTCGTTTGAATTAAATTCTGCGAAATCAACACTTCGCGGAACGTCATTCCAACCGTGTATTGCCGAATAGTCTGTCTTTTCAAGACATATATCAAACGGGTCAGGATTTAATTTTTTTCCGTCTTTCCGTGCAAACTGAACCACAGAGTGAGCGGATGAGGATACATACCAATCCTTTGTGGAGTCAAAATAGCCTTCAATACCCGGGTCTATTATAACGGGAATATTATTTTTATAAATTATTATGCTGCCTGCGTCATAATGACCGTGACCAATGTATTTTTGGGGTGCAGTAACAGCGCAGTAATTATCACCGCTTCGCATAATATATGTACCTATATCACGGAACTCTCCAGTAGATGTAAGCTGTTCACAGTTGCATCCGTTTATAGGGCGGTGTGATGAAAGAAAATTTTCCATTATAATATTTTCAGACGAGAGCTTATGCTTCGGCGCACCCGCGTCAATCCATGTTTTATACACGAGTCGTCCGAGTGGCTTATCAATATTATAAATGTCTCTGTAATATAGCCCGAAAACGGAAAAATCGTCGCCGCCCTTTATAAGATGGTCGCCGAAATTCGGCGTGCCGATTTTGCCGCCCTTATATTCATATGCCGGCGTTTGAACAAGCGCGGGATAGCGGAACATTTTAAGGAGGGGGGTATCGCGAAACCAGTCCTCACCGGTACAGTTTTTCAAAATTTTAGCATAAATCGCAAACCGCATAAGCGTTGCCATATGATAGCGCATAGATTCGGGCCATGAGCCGTCCGCACCGGCGTTTTGAAGAAGCTGGCTTTTAAGAAAATAATTTACATTTTCAAGCGCGTATGCCGTATGCTTCGTCTTGGGCAGCGTCATAAGCATCACACCCATTCCGCATGCCATATCCGTTTGCCAATTTCCCGCATCCGACTGAACGTCATACGGAGTTCGTTCAATCCTCGGACGGTCATCGAACAAATATGAAGCCATATATTCCAAAGCGTTAAGAACAAACTGCCATTCGTCCTCAGTAAAAATATCTGCGTCTTTAATCAGAGAGTACGCACTCATAAGCGAACACATAATACGTCCTCCCTGAACTGCGCCGTAAGCATCACAGCCGTCGGGACGCAAATTATAAGCAAACCATGTTTCCATTCCTTGACAAAAATCATTCAGCACATATATAAACTGCTCCTTTGATTTTTTTGCGTAGGTTACATCGCCCGTTACATAATACATTATGGCGTCCGCCTGCATTGTGAGCGCAAACGGTGTTTCGGCTGCAACCGATTTTCTGTTAAAATAATGCGTAAATTCTCCGCAGGGACTTGTGTTGCTGTCAAAAAACTCTATCAGTATCTTAATACCCTTTTTGAATTTTCCGTCAATCTTTGCATTAAAAATAATTGTATTTTCACTGCCGCCCTCTATTTCTATCATGTCGCGGTAACGCCAACCGCCCTCGTCCGATGGGGCAGCATTTTCTATGTAAGCCGACGCGTTTTCGCTTCCGCAGTAGGGATATGTCGTTTCACGGCGCAACACAGGGCTTCCGCTTAATATTATCGGTTCCCAAAGCTCGGGATATTCGCCGCCGATTTCAAAGCCGTTGTTTTCAATCTTCCAGTCGGCTGCCTGTCCTGCGCATACACGTATATTATCAATCCAAATATGACCAAGTCCGTCATTTTCGTTTTCCTCTTTTGGCAGAATAAATTGAAGCGAAGCAAAGCGAGCGTTTTCGGGAGCACGGAAGGTTATAACCTTATCGGTTGTGCTCCAGATATAGAAATGCTCGTTAAGCTTTTTATAATCAATATCTGTTTTCATGAAATCAGCAAGCATAGCAGTTTGCTTAGACGTATAAATCTGAGACGCGTCTTTTATTCTCGCAAAATTTTCCTTAAACATATCATCATTATTTAAGCGTTTAATAAAAGACTGTTTTTTACATGATGGCATAAATATGCTGGAGTTTTTATCAATATCACAGAGCAGCTTTTTAGTTGCATAGCATTTTCTTATAGCGTTTGCCGCGTTTACAAGAGATTTTGCATAATCGTCGCCGTGTTTTCCGCTCGTCCGATTTATTGCTTCCAATGCCGCTTCAATGATTGCTTTATCAAAACTGCCAAGACTGCCGCCTGTCGGCATTTTATCTGCAATTTCCGTAAAACGCGACGCGTATTCTTCAAGCTCTTTAATCCTGTTTTTTGCATGATTTTCTTTTAACCATTCAAGCATAGGCTTAACGCCGTAGCGAGTCATTCCGTAAGACGGCGTTCTTGAATAATATTCTGTAATATGCAGAATATCATCGTCCTCGCGCGGCGTGTAAAATTCTCGGTTTCTTATAAATGGAACGCTATACGAACCGTCCAAAACCGCTTTCGCGCGGCTGATAATTTTCTCTGCCGCATGAATGCAGCCGTCGGTGTAAAATTCGCGTTCAGTTTCTAAGATGTGTTCACATTCATGTATTAAACCCATTAACTTAGTTTTATTAGTCATTTTTATACCTCGATAATTATCAGAATATCCATATAATCATTCTAACAAAAGATAATTATCTGTGCAATAGCTTATGCAAAAAATGACAGTTTGAGTTTAAAATAGTGCTGTCATAGTCAAAAAACAATTGATTTCAAAAATATATTATGATAAAATGTAAATATCAATAAATTTAGCGGGAGGCAGAAAATGTTTATTAACACTAAAGACTATTACTATTTAAAAATAGAGAACAATCCGCATTTTATATTTGAAACCGGAAGACCGTATTGGTGTTTTGATTATTATAAAAGCAAGGTGCAGGTTCTTGATAAGAACGGGGAATATACTATGTGTGATACAGATACTTTTTTTATTATCCCTCCCGATATACGAACAGAAATTCACAGCGCGGACGAAAGCGCATGGACGCATACATCTGTTACTTTTTTCTCCGATTATGAGTTTATGGATAAATTCAAACTGCCGTATATGACGCCGATAAAGATTGAAAATTTTAAAGAGCTTGAACAGCTTATGTTTGATATGCAAAATAAGGCTATTTCCAATTCACAGTTCACGCAGGAATTGAAAAATTTATATTTACAGCTTATTTTTATATTTGTTCATGATATAGTGCATACGCATAAGGAGGACTATAAGGTAGAAGCCGGAGATGATTTGCAGCGTATCCGCCATACGATGATGAACAGTCCCGGAGTATCGTGGACAGTAGAAAAAATGGCGAATATGGCAAATATAAGCGTTCGTTCCTTTCAGCGAAAATATAAAAAGCTGTATGGGAAAACACCCATTGCGGATTTGTACGATTTCCGTTTTACAAAATCAAAGCGTCTGCTTGACACAGGATATTCTATAAGTCATATCTTAAATTCCTGCGGCTTTAAATCACCACAGCACTTCTCACGTTTTTTTAAGGAGCGTGCCGGAATAACTCCAAGTCAATATAAAGCAGGCGGTAAAAAATTAAAAAAATAGCAAATTTGACTGTGTATGACGAAAATTTAACCATAAACGCCCTTTTGTTTTGTTGATATTGACATAAAATATCTATCCTGCTAAACTGAAAATATATAATATGTACATAAATTTTTAAGGAGGGTCTTTTATGAATTACAAAAAAACATTGTCGATTTTGCTATCTGCGTCAATGCTTGCGTCATTTATGCCGATGACAGGTTTTGCCGAAAATACAGAGGTAGTATTATACGGTGAAACGGTAGCTGTAACGGACATTGAAAACGAAACTATTACATTTACCGAGTATAATGATATGGCAAACAATATGTATAAAATATGCGGCAGAAACCGTATTGACGCACATACAGATGCATCAGTTCCGTATCAGGATGAGCAGACTGCTCTTATGGGCGCACGCGACTATGCAAAGGAAACATCAAACAGAATTAAAATGCTTACAGGCAAGGATGTAAGCAATCAGTGGGATTTTACGGTAGTAAAAAATCTTGCTATGGGCGCGGAACGAGGACTGATTAACGCAGACAGCACAACAAATGCGTTTGCGGCGACAGATTTTGCAGAGGATACAAATTGGAAATCCAACGTAAAAATGCCGTCAAGCTGGACCTCCTACGGCGAATGGTGGAATAATAAAAACACGCCAAACGGCGAAAATGAAACATGGGTATGGGACTATCCGATTTATGATAACGTAAAAATGCCATGGCAGTCGGGCGAACAGCCGTATAATTCGGATGATGAAAAGACCTCCACCTACGGAACGTTAACACCGGGCGAAGCGCCGGTTAAGTATAACCCGATAGGTTTTTACAGAACTACAATAAATACAAGCGGTTTAACTAAAAACGATAATGACAGGATAAGAATTTCATTTCAGGGCGTAGAAAGCGCGTACTATGTGTTTATTGACGGCGAGGTAATCGGCTACAGCGAGGACTCGTTCAGACCGCATGAGTTTGATATAACGGATAAGCTCAGTGACGGAGACGACCACACGCTTGCGGTACGAGTACATAAATTCTGCGACGGTACATGGCTTGAAGACCAGGATATGATTTATGACGGCGGTATTTTCCGTGATGTTTTCCTCGTATCCGTTCCGTCAGTTTCGATTGAGGATTATAAGGTTGAAACTGATTTTGACGAGAATTTTGTAAATGCAGACTGGGTTATAAAGGAGCTTAAATTAAGAAATAACACAGATACAGAAATACCGGCAGGCTATACCGTTACGGCTAATTTGTATGACAAAAACGACTTTGACAGTGTTGTGAAAACAATGACCTTTACAACCTCGAAGGCAATTCCCGCAAACAGCATTCTTGTATTTGATGAGCAACATGTGACGGTAAATGCTCCGAAGCAGTGGTCGGCGGAAAAACCGAATTTATATGTAATGTCTTTAAATACCGAGCATGAGCATACAGCGCAACTTGTAGGCTTTAGGGAAATAAGCTTTACTCCTCATTCTGCTGATTATGAATCTAATACCGAATACGACAGAATTAAAATAAACGGTCAGCCTATTCTTATGAAGGGCACAAACCGTCATGACAGCGACCCGATAACAGGTAAATATGTGTCGAAGGAAGTATACGATATTGACCTTAAAACAATGAAGCAGTTTAATATCAATACAATAAGAACCTCGCATTACGCGAACGATGAATATTTGTATTACCTTGCTGATATGTATGGTTTTTACGTTATGGCGGAAACCAATGCGGAGTGTCATGCCGTAGCACAGCGCGACAGAGGTACGGCAGACGTATATCAGGATAAGCTTTTTGAGATATTCAAGGACAGGACAGTTTCCTCATATCAGTCATTGAAAAATCACAGTTCAGTTGTTATGTGGTCAATCGGTAACGAGTGCGGCGGTTTGAGCGATGCAAATCAGCCTGTTTATTACTGGATGGCGGATTATTTCCATGAGCATGATGCAACGCGCCCTGTTCATTCGGAGTTTGTTCAGAACCGTGAACGGTTTGATATGGAAAGTAATATGTATCCGAGCGTTGAAAAGGTGCAGTCTATGGCATCAACGCCGGAACAAGCGGGAAGCAGCAACGCCAAGAAAAAGCCGTATTTTATGTGCGAATACGCTCACGCTATGGGAAATGCAGTCGGCGATATGGAGGGCTATTGGAATGCCGTACGTTCCGGTACGAATATGATAGGTGGCTGTATTTGGGACTGGGTTGACCAGTCGAGAATTGTACCGTTATCCCGTGTTACAAGCCCTGATAATGATGTGCATAAAACTGACTCAAATTCCGACATTGTTCCCAATCCGTATGATTATTATAAAGACGGTAAATATCTGGCAAATGAATCGCTTTTCAGTAAAGTGCGTAAGGGTTATTTCTACGGCTACGGCGGCGACTGGGGTGATATAAATTTTGAAGGCAGAAATGTCGGCGCTGACGGAAAAGGTTCCGGCAGCGGAGCAGGCTCCTTCTGTGTAAACGGTCTTGTTTCACCGGACAGACAGCCGCAGCCTGAATTATACGAGGTAAAATACCAATACCAAAGCTTCTGGTTTACCGAAACGCCTATCTACGAGCAGAAACAGCTTGCAAACGGCTGGACAACTGATGATAATCTGAAAAATCAGCAGGTAGTTGTATATAACGAGAACAACTTTACAAATCTGAACGAGTATGACGTTAAATGGTCGCTTACCGAAAACGGCAAGGAAATCGGTCATGACACTATAGCAAGTGTTCCGTCGATTGAGCCTAAACAAGCGGGCGAAATATCAATCCCTTATGCCGCTTCACTTCCAGAAACGCTTACCGCAGGCGCGGAATACAAGCTGTACGTTGAGGTATGCGAAAAGGCTGACAAATGGGGAATAAAAGCAGGTCACGAAATTGCGCACGAGCAGTTTGATTTAACAGATGAAATTCTTACTGAAGTGAAGGGCGCAGCTCCGGCAGAACCGACAGCGGCAACAGTCGGCGGTGATGGTGTAAACGTTACTGACGCTGATAACAAATTTACCGTAACAGGCACTAATTTCAGCTTTGATATAAGCAAAACAACAGGATTTTTAAGCAATTATATGTATGACGGCAAAACGCTTATACATGAGCTTCGTCCGAATTATGCAAGGAAAAATCATAATAACGACTCTCCGCAGATAGACAACTGGAGATATGCAAATGAGGAAAAGAATATTACTCCGATACCGAATACAATTTCGCATAAAACAGACGCGGACGGCAGACATATTATTGACATAGGCGTAAAACTGAAAGTTCCGTATGACGGAGACGAGTATGCGAAAGAGTTCTTGCGCTATGTCATTGACAAAAGTGGCGCAGTAACCTACAGAATGTATCTTGATACTACCGATATGCCAAATCAGACCAAAGGCGGCAGATTTATTCTTCGTCTCGGCTCTGAAATGAGACTTGATAAGACTTACGAAAATATTAAATGGTACGGAAACGGTATGAAAACAGGCACTGACGGCGAGTACGGATATAACTACCCCATTCCCGAAAGCTACCGCGAGCGCGATACGTTTGCCGTTAAAGGCTTGTATTCATCTACAGCAACGGATATGTTCTTCCCGCATATGCACACTCAGGAAACAGGAACAGTCAATAATGTAACGTGGGCGGTTATGGAAAACGCAGAAAGCAATACGGCTCTGCTTGTCACGGCGGACGAGAGCTATGAAGGCAAGGCAAACGACCCGAATCGTAAAAACAACGCTCTTGAGGTTTCCGCTCTTCATTACAGCACAAAGGATTTATTAAACGCAGGCAGACATCCATATGAGCTTACAACCTCGTCAAGATATACTCAGAATAATGATTATACATATTTCAATGTGGACCATAAATCTCTCGGCATAGGCAATTCAAGCTGCGGTCCGCAGGCGAGAGAGGACGTAAGAATACAACCGGGATATATTTTCGATTATGAATACACCTTTATGCCGATTGTAAAATCAGATACTACAGATGCATATACAGCAGCAAGTACAGCGTGGAACGCGGTAGCTGATGTAACGACAGCCGACCCCGAATTTTCAAAGGAAATCGGACACATTGGATATACTACTCCCGATAAAGGACTTCCGGCAAAAATAACGTTAGACGACGCGGAAAAGTCGGTTATATGGGAAAATAATATTGCCGATTGCGAAGTATATGAGGATACGCAGATTACAGGAACGCTTGACGATGGTACTGTTGTAACAGGCACTATAAGCGTATATCCCGATAATATGTATTATTTTGTTGATTGTAACGACAGTGATGCAAGTGTATTTAATAGTGTAAAGTCTTTATCGAGCGTATTGAAAAATACGATACAAGACCAAACATCAGCAGCAAACGGCTGGGGGATTATAAGCGGCACAGACGCATACGGCACACCGAATGGTAAAATGACTGTCGGAGATAAGTACAAAACAGGTTATTATTTGAATAAAGATAAAACACTCGATTATCAATTCTCGCTTGAAGCGGGAAAATATACGGTTACAGAGGGTGCGCATGAATTTTGGGATGGCAATGCTTCCAGAACAATGAAAATAACAGTCGCCGATTCAACAGGCAAAGAGCTTGGTTCAAGCACGATGCTTATCGACTCAAAGAACGGCGTATCTGATGCCAAAGCAGAAGTCGGTTTTGAGCTTACGGAAGCGGCAATAATTACAGTATCGCTTTCAAGAGAAAGCGGCGCAGACCCTGTACTTTCATGGATTGGCATAGCGCAGGCGCTGCCAAAAACAATAACTGTGCAGGATGGTGTTACTGCATCAAAAACAACAGCTTACTCAGGCGAAACCATTACTCTCTCGGGTAATTACGCGCCCGGTTCGCTGTTTGTAAACAGCGAGGATGGAACGGCGGCTGAGCTTACAAAAAATGACGATAATACTTATTCATTTGTAATGCCGAAATCGTCAGTGAATGTGACAGGACTTATAAATACAGATACGACAATATATGTTGTTCCCGATAAGATTGAAAGAGTGGCAGGTTCGAGTACGGATAAGCGTAATTATTACATTAAAGACCAGAACGCGCTTGGTATGACTTTTACTATTCCGGAGGGAACATACAAAGCTGCATCAATGCATTTTGTAAGGCAAAATACCGCGCCCGGACAGAAAACGAATATATACGACCAGACACAAAGCGGTTTTTCTTATAAAAATGACAGCGGATATATAGTGCAGTATAACGGAAATACGCAGGAAAGTCTTATGCTTAACACCGCTCCGTCATCGGGTACATACAAGCTGATGTTCGCATATGACAGTACGGTTTCATCAGGCGCGGCGGGAAATGATTATTTTGTCGTCGGTTCAAATGATAATGGCGCTGTTTCCGCAAAACAGCTTCCGACAAATGTATCTCAGCTTCCGTATCTTATACTTACCGTAGGAGAGGGCGGCGCAACAACAAAGCCGACAACACCGCCTGTTATCGGTGAAAAGGTATGGAATACTTTTGAAAAGGAATTTACAGGCGCTTCTCCCGACTATGGTATTGTGTGGTATAAGTACAGCGGCGACAGCAAGGACGGCTCATATTCTATCGGTGACAATAATGAAATGACTATTGCAACGGCAACAACAGACGCTTGTTATGGCGTTTCAGCAGTCATCAAAAATATACAGCCTAATACTAAATATACAATTAAATTCAAGGAAAAAGCGAATATATCGGAGTATAAAGATAACGGATTTTATATGAATACCGATACTCTTACAATGACGGCTGACAATAAAAATCCGAATACTATTGACGTTGCCGAGAAGAGAAATAACGAAAATAAAAAGTATATAATGCATCAAGCGACTGTTTCCGACAGTGATTGGGAGGAGTTTGAATACAGTTGGGTATCCGGAAGCGGATTTAAGAACTCAGGACACGATACATATTCGGCTAAATTCACATTTATACTGCGCGGCGCGATTGGTACAGTTCAGGTTAAAGACCTTGAAATCACAGGCGCAGCGGCTCCAGAGCCTACACCTACTCCAACTCCCATACCTGCGCCGACAAAAAATCCCGATAAGGATTACACGCCTGAGGTACATATGGGAGATGTAATCGACCCGCTTAATACAGATGATGTGTTTCAATATCATTTTGCGGGCGGCACGGACGATTATATGAAAGGCATAAGCGAAACTGGCAAGAAGTACGACGCGTATATGTGGGTTCCGAAGACCGCGGCTCCCGACACTCTAAGAGGTCTTGTTGCAATCAAGATGAATCTTGTTGAGGTTCCGCTGGCGTATTCAGCAAAGCTAAAGAAAGCTCTTGCTAAACAGAATTTCGGAATACTGTTTATAATTGACGAAAACGACGCTATCCCTGAAGGATATACAGGAGACGGTAAAAATTATAAAAACATCCTGCAAGGTATGTACACTGATAAGGATTATAAAGGCGAAGACCTGTTTACTGCGTCAAAATGGAAAACATGGGACGGTAAGGACGCGGCGCATATAATGAATGATATTCTAAGCGGTATAGCGAAGGCTTCGGGTTATGACTGCGTAGCTGAAAACACTCCGATTATCACAATCGGACACAGCGCGGCATCTCCGTTCGGCTACAGAAGCGGCAACTGGGCGTATGACAGAATAATTGCTCAGATTGATATGAAAAACGGTATGTGGGGCGACTGTACAGACGGTTCAAATGCTGAAAATGACGCGCACGGCTATGGTATGGTTCCGGGCATTCCGTCCTTGCAGCTTGCAGCGCAGTACACGGAACACGCAACTGGCGCAGGGCGCGACAGAAGCGTATGTGACGCGCGTTACCACATTGACCACCAAAGAGCGGTTGACACAAATCAGCTTGTTTCGCATATTATCGAATGGGGAGCAGGTCATTACGATTGGTCAAATAATGCCACGGATATTATGATTAAATACATTGATAAAGCTATTGAGTATCGTCTTAACAAAAATGCAGACGGCACGGATAAAGGCTTTACGGGCGGTGAAGGTGCATATGCGCTTACCGATCTTACAAACACAGGCTATCTTATGAAGCCGTTTGAAAAGGATAACGGAGCAGAACGCGCGGCAGGCTATTACCGCGATACGCTTCACGGCTGGCTGTCAGACGGAAAGAATAATGCTGGCGCGAATGATGCAGATAAAAAAGCATCGTTCTGGTTCTTTGACGAGGAATTTGCGAACGAAATAAACGCGTTTACAAATTATGCAATCCCTGAATCACCGTCTGTAAATGATACAAAAGTTACAGGAAAAACTCATTCAGAGTTTGAACCGTTTATGCTTATGAAAAATCCGTCAAATTCCGTATATGCCGATACGAAATATGACTTTAACAGCTATATTTCACCGTTTACCGGTTTTAACGGAAATATGTCTCGTTATGGTAATAATCGTTTTATAAATTACGAAAAAATGGAAAATCCAAGCGGCGGAAACGGCGACAGCAATCCGTGGCTGGGAGCGACAAATACAGGTAATCTTAAAGGCTACGACACAGTAACGGCTGATACCTACTATATGAGCAAAATTCCGTCAATTAAGACGACAAATGGCGAGGCGTATGATAACGTGGGTGATACGGCTAAGGTTCCAGCCAGTACAAAGGCGGAGATTGTACCGCTGATAGCGCCGTATGAGCTTATAGAATCGGAGCTTGTAGACATAAGCACAATGACGCGCGACGGCTCAGAGCTTGCAGAAGATGTTGCGGCTGTTACGAGAAACACTCTGCGTTTCCATAACAACAGAGTTTACTATAATTCGGGCTGCAAATATACAAATGAAGCAGGAACAAGACAGGACGCATTTGCTATGATTTACTCTCCTGAGGTGAGAGACAACGGAAATAATCTTGTATCAATATTTAAGTCAAGCGGTACGGGAATGAATGTGCCTTATGTGGATAAGGGGAAAGGAACAGACCAGACGCTTGAGCTTAGCAAAATATCAGATGTAAATATTAAAGATGTTACAACCAATCCAAAAGTATCGGTAAGCTATACTTCATCTGATGCGGATTTGCAGAAATACACTGACGTATTTGTAAATTACGGTCCGGCAAGGGCTGTAAGAACAGTCAATCCGACTGACGGTTCGTACACTTGGGAAATAGAAATATTACTTGACGAAATTCCCGACAATGCAAAATATCCTATTGAAGTAGGTATTGTAGCGTCAAATCTCGGAAAGTGGGAAAAGGTTTCCGGCGCGGCTGCGGCAACGTCATTTCATATAATAAATGAAGGCTCTGTTAATCCTCCGGTACAGAAAACGGCTGTAACATCTGTAGTCATAGATAATGCAGATTATACGGATACGCTTCCGCAAAGCGGAGAAATAACAGATATTAAGATACATCGTGAAAATGACGATAATTTAGATGATTGTACGGTATATGCCGCTTTGTACAAGGACGGCAAATTAGCGGGAATAACACTTGCTAAAATCACGGAATTTTCAGAAAATGATAAAACAATTCCACTGACTTCTCCGCTTAATATAGGGGATGCGCAGGAGCTTAAAGTGTTTGTGTGGAATGACAATATGAAGCCTATGACAGGTATGCTTAATATAAAGAATTAAAGGAGGAGCATTTATGAAATTTAGACAAATTATTTCAGCTATATGCGCAATAGCTGTATCAGTAACATTTATTCCGCAGACGATTATATCGGCGGAGAACATGACGTCATGTGTTACCAAAACAGTAAATGCTCGTGACATTGCAGTAAAAACAACTGACGGCGGCGTATATACTAACGGCGTCAGCGGTACTATTTCCGGCGGCGAGTTGGGCTATAATTCACCGCAGGATGGTACGGACGGTAAGATTTACCTTTACATACCGGGGATAGACGCTTCAAAGCTTGAGGCAATCAGTATATGCTATGGCTTTAACAGCAGCAATCCAGCAAGCGAGGATATTGCTCCCGAATGGAAATTTTACGGCGCGGACAGTATATTGGAAAGCGTATCCGCCGAAAACGTAACAGGCAAAAGTGCATTTGCTTCTGTTAAGGCGGCAAAAGGCAATCAGTGGGATTTTGTATATGGACACATTGAGAAGAACGGAACTGTGGAATTCAAAACGACTGCCGATGAAACGGGAACCTCAAAAACATTGTGTGCAGGCGTTAATCCGAGCGGCTCGCTTACGCCGCCCGAAGAATCATCACAGGGTATAATTGCAGAGCTTAACACAAGCAATTCAGCGAAAATATATATTGACGCGTTACTCTTTAAATACTCGCAGGACTTAAATGCTGATAATTTAATAGGCTCTGCTAATTTGCGAAAAGCAGACTTTAGTAACGGCACAGACGTAACAAATACGTTTAATTTGCTGACAGACGGCGACTATACAAATAATCAGGCAATCAGCAGAGGCAGCGGAACATATACCTACTATGCTGTATATGAAATAAACAGCGCTATTAAATCAATATCAGCATATAATACAACCGAAAACACACCTCCCGATATTATTTTTTACGGTACAAATGAAGAGACACCGCTGCTTACCACCCCACCGACAGAAGACCCAAAGTGGAAGCAGGACTTTTCAACAGACTGTCCGTTTATAAAGGCTTACAGTCTTACTTATTTGACAAGAATAAAAAACGGTACAAAAACGCAGATAAATGCAAACGGTGAAACTGTATACAAATATACGGCGGAAGTAAACACCGACAGCTATAAATATATAGTTGTGCTTCTTAACGGCTGGCAGCAAACACAGGTATCGGAAATAGAACTTGAGCGGGCAGAAACGGTTGAGCCGACAGCGACGCCGACAGCAACGCCAACGGTTGAGCCGACGGCAACACCAACAGCAACTCCGTCGTCAACCTCCGCTCCGGAAGAGGGCAGACTTGTACTTTTAGACCGCACAGACTGGACTGCCGAGACAAATTCACAGCAGGCAACATCAGGCGTCAATAGTGTAGGAATGGTACTTGACGGAGACGCATCTACCATATGGCACTCAAGCTGGACAAACGGGGCAAATTATAATCCCGAAACAAACCCTGTGTATCTTACCATAAATATGGGTAAAAAACAAAGCGTTACCGGCATACGCTATACACCGCGTATAAAGGACAACGGCGCGGGCAGCATAAATGGTGTAATTACAGCCTATGAGGTTTATGTATCGGATGACAACAACACATGGACAAAGGTCGGAGACGGCAATATGGGCTACACAAAAGAGGATAGCGAGAACGCTGTCAAAGATATTGTTTTCTCTCCGGTTGAATGTCAGTATGTGAAGCTTGTTGTAAAGGGTAATCTTGAAAAAGATAACGCGTATGTCGGAAGCTGCGCGGAGTTTGATATGTATAAATATGAAGGTGATACGGCAGACCATCCGATAACAGCCGCTAAGGCGAATCTTGACAAGCTTAAAACAAAACTTAATGCTTTAGAGGACAGTGAAATAAAGACAAAACTTATTGTGAAGGCTGACAGTTTAACGGCGTCAGGAACAGTTGACGGTATAGAAACATTTCTTTCAACGGCAAATATGCTCACCGATGCGCTCGGCTGGATTGAGCAAGGCATGGACGATGTGTATATTCGCAGAATTATGAAAAAGCTTACGGACAGCAATATGTCAGCAGAGGCGTTAAGTCTTGCGGACGCGGAGCTTAAAGGATTTTACACTCTTGGAAGCGCGGCAAAGAAAAAATGGGAAACAAACTGCGGCGAGGAGTACACAATAAGCGATGAAGAGCTTAATCAGCCGTTATATACAAGAGCAATAAACGCGATAAACCGCGCTAAGGCTAAAATTGATTCAAACGACGGCAAGGATTATAAAATGCTCAAAGAGCTTGTGTCCTATATGAGCGGAAAATATCAGTATACAGGCTATGAAAATGCTTACGGCATGAACGCGGATAATTGTGAAATTATTGTGAGCAATATAAACTTTACTCTTTCAAACCTTGAAAAGATAGAGGCAGGAACGCTTAAAACAGAGCTTACAACATATAATTCAGGCGAAATGTGGCTTGATACGCTCGGCTCAAAGATTTCCGCTCACGGCGGTCAGATTATAAAGCAGGGCAATAAATATTACTGGTACGGTGAGGACAATAAAATTTCATATCCTCTTACAACAGGCATATCCTGCTATTCATCAGAGGATTTGAAAAACTGGACTTACGAAGGTATAGCTTTTAAGGCATTTGATGACGGAACGACTGAAAAACAGTTTACAAAGGAATTTCTTACGGACAACATAGAGGGTACACAGGGCAGAATAGAAAGACCGAAAGTAATCTATAATGAAAAGAATAATAACTACGTTATGTGGATGCATCTTGAAAAGGACGGCGGCTACGGCTTGTCCGTTATGGGCGTGGCAACATCAAGCAGTCCGACAGGACCGTTCGAGTGGAAATGGTACGGCAGACCTGTCTGTGATGAATATGTTGTAAATGGCTCATATCATCCGTTTTTCAGAGATATGAACTTATTTGTTGATGATGATAAAAAAGCGTATTTGTTTGTGTCGTCGGAAAACAATCAGGTTATGTATGAAATTCGCCTTAATGAAGATTATACATGGATAGACGCGGATGATTTGGAGTCCTCGGGTTCAACTTATGAGAACATAGAGGAAGGCAAAGTAATCACTCCTGATATGACTGTCCCCGGTGGTCAGGGCAGCTATATAGGCGCGTCATACACATATGGAAAGAAATCGTTTACTCGCTATCAGCTTGCTTCGGGCGGCGCGGCGGCCTTGACAAAGAAAAAGGATGGCGAAAACGACGTTAAGGACGAAAACGGAAATCAGATTTATGTAAGTACGCGTCCCGACGGATTGCTGTGTATTACCGAATATGCAGACGGACGCTGGGCAAGAGTGGGACAGAACACAGCGGCTGAAAATAAGGCGGCGGGTAAAACCGAAACTATCGTAAATAATGATACCACCTTACAGCGTGAAGCTCCCGCGCCGATTAAGATAAACGGCAAATACTATCTTGTTACATCGGGACTTAGTGGCTGGTACGCAAACGCAAGCCTTACGCAAACAGCCGATAATATTCTGGGACCGTGGACGGGAACAGGAAACCCAATGACAGGCGCAGGACCTCAAAATAACGGTCAGTGGGATAAGAATGCGGACACAAACAGCTCATTTAATTCGCAAAGCACCTGTATATTGCAGATGCCTGACGGCAGCTATATGTATATGGGCGACCGCTGGAAGAACGGTAAATATGAGCTTCCCGGTCATGAGGGCGTAAAAGCTTCCACATATATCTGGCTTCCCGTATCATTTGAAAACGATGAAAAATACGGTGAAAACACATTAAAGGTACGCTGGCATGACTCGTGGTCAATGGGTAATATTCCGACGCCTGCTCCTGAAAAACCATCAAAACCATCGGGAGAGCCGCAGTTTGATAAAACAATATCAATGCCTGAATTTATAGAAAACGCAGATGATACATATGATATTATGCGTGAATATACCGTAAACGGAAAATATGCTCCGTATTATGATGATATATGGTATTACGACAGGCTTCCTAAGATAGAACTTACCTCAGGTACAAAATATGATATTAAGGTTAAGGAATATGCTGAAAACGGAACTTCAACCGAACGCGGACTGTACTTTATTTTAAGAAACGGAGAAACCAATGAAAGAATAGGCACAAACACCTATCTTCAAAATAAAGTGATGAAAACAGGAGATAAGGCGGAAACTGTTTTATCGGATTTCAGCGGTGATGAATATAAATCGCTTGTTATCGAAATGAAGATAATTTGTTTTGACGAAAACAGCAAGGTACGTGTCGGCGTGACTGCAACACCTTCAAAATATAAGGTAACAGCAGGTAATGGCGTAGACCTTGTCGGAATATCGAGCGGTGATTATGTCGCAAAGGACGGTACGGTAAAATATGCGTATAACGGCATAACATATACGTCAAAGGCGATAACCGCGCCTACGGAAATAACCGCCCAAAATGCTGAAAGTATGGGTACGCCTGACGGAAATGCGGTAAAGGTAACGGCGGGCGAGGGCGTAACGCTTATAAACGTACCCGCTAACGGTTATATTTTGCCGGGCGCAAAGGTTAGATATACTCACGGAGGAAATACCTATGTGACAGAGCCTGTAAATGCTTCAACCGAGATAACAGCAGCATCAGGCAGCGCAGTTACGGAGAAATATAATAAATATTTGTTCGTGCATTTTGTTGGCAAGGATAATTCAGGTAATCTTGATAACGAGAAAATATATTTTAGCGTGTCTTCTGATGCTAAGGATTGGAAAATGCTAAACGGCGGTAAGCCGATACTTGAAAGCACACTCGGAACAAAGGGAGTGCGCGACCCGCACATTGTGCGTTCGCCAAACGGAGACGGTTTCCATATTATTGCGACAGATTTGTTAATAAATCAGTCTAAAAACTGGACTGATGCACAGCATAATGCATCTAAAAAAATTATGATTTGGGACAGCGCCGATTTAACAAATTGGTCGGAAGAACGCGAATATGAAATAGGCGCGGATATAGAAGCGTACAGTGTAGGCTGTGTATGGGCGCCGGAGAGCATTTGGGATAAAGAGAAAAATGCATATATGGTGTTCTGGGCGTCTATGACGAAGTTGGACGGAGAAACAACTGCAAAGCAGCGTATATTCAGAAGTTACACCTCCGATTTCAAGACATTCACAAAACCCGAGATTTATATTGATCGCGATAATCACGTAATAGATACTACTATTCTTGAGCAGGACGGAGTATATTACAGATATTCAAAGGACGAAACAACAAAACGGGTAGGCTGTGAATATTCAACAAGTCTTTCAGGACCTTGGACGGCTACTAAACTTGGTATAGGAAGCGTTGAAGGGCCAACAGCTTTTAAATTCAACGGCGAAAATAAATGGGCAGTGTTTGTAGACAGTCTCGGCGCAGGCTGGGAGGGCTACGGCATGATGGAAACGGATAATTTATATAATAATTCGTACACTTACAGCGCGACAACCACAGATGCAAAGCCGCTTCGTCACGGTACTGTAATTCCTATAACAGATGAGGAATATAACGCGTTGCTTGCCGCATATCCTGCTCCAGAACCTGAAAAGCAGCCGTCCCGTTGGGATAGCTATGCTGACAGTTTCAACGGAAAAGAGAGCGATAACAGCATTGTGTGGCATAAGTATGATAATAATAAAGGCGGGGCTGAGTGGAATAAGGATGAAAACGGAATTGTTACGATAAAAAGCAACGAAAATGCTGTAGCAGGCGACGTATGCTATGGTCTTACCGCTGTAATTAAGAACATTAAACCAAGTACAAAGTATTACATTACCTTTAAGGAAAAAACCAATTTCAGCGAGGCAAGCAATTCCCAGCATGGATTCTATTTAAAGCCTGATACAGCGTCTGCATCGGTTTCGGCTACCACCGCAGCTCAAATAACTGCTGTGGCAGATACAAGGAATAATAACAATATAAGTATCCATTCATCAGCATGCACTGATGCCGACTGGGAGGAAAAGGTTTTTGAATGGACATCCGGTTCTGGTATAAAAGACGGAAATGACTCTTTGGCGGCAAAGCTTGAATTTACAATGCGCAGCGCATTGGGAAGCGTTAAGATTAAGGATTTGAAGATTTTTGATGAATCGGAGTTTGGGAAACTGCTTGTCACCTCGGTTAAAGGAAACGGCATAAAGGAACACAGCGTTATTGTTGATAAAATTAAAAGAAGCATAACCGTTCCTGTTGTTCCCGGAACAGATGTCTCGGCATTATCGCCCGTGATTACTGCGAACGAGGGTGTAAGCTATGCCTTGAAATCAGGAACATACGCTGACGGTGTTCTTACTCTCACAAAGGGAGAGGAAACAGAGGAATGGACGATAAAAGCGGTTGAACGCGCAAATCCTGTTTTAGACGGATTTTATGCAGATCCTAACATAGTCATATTCGGTGATACATATTATATTTATCCTACAACCGATGGCGGAACAAACTGGGACAGCACAAATTTCAAGTGTTTCTCGTCAAAAGACCTTATACATTGGCAAGATGAGGGAGTTATACTTAACCTTGCAGATGTTTCATGGTCGGGCGGCAAATACGGCTGGGCACCGACTATCGCTCAGGGAAAAGATGGGAAATATTACTTCTATTTCAGCGCAAACGGCAAAACCACAGATACAAAGCAGCTTGGAGTAGCAGTTGCAGATTCTCCGACAGGTCCGTTCGTTGCAACGACAGAGCCGTTGATTTCATCTGATAACGGACACACCTCCGGTGGTCAGATGATTGACCCGCACGTATTTACGGATGATGACGGCAAGTCATATATCTATTGGGGCAATCAGCAGATGTATGCTGCACGGCTTAATGACGATATGATAAGCGTTAATTGGGATACGTTTAAGAAGATTACACCGGATAACTATACTGAAGGAACGTTTGTTATAAAAAGAAATAATAAATATTACTTCATGTGGTCAAAAAATGACACCGGAAGCTGGGATTACAGAGTATTTTACGGTACGGCTGATTCGCCTCTGCCGGATTCGATAGACGGTGCAAATCTTGTGCTTTCACGTCTTAACACGGACGATAAGTCGATAAAGGCAACGGGACACCACAGCGTTATAAATATTCCGAACACGGATGAATGGTATATTTGCTATCATAGATTCAATATACCGCTATTCGGCGATTTTGAAGGACAGACAGCCGCCGCAGGCAATCACAGGGAAGTGTGCATTGATAAAATGGAATTTGATAATGATGGCAATATCAAGGTCGTAACGGCAACGCTGGACGGCATAACAAAACCTGTTTCGATTCCGACGCCTCCCTCAAAGAAAACGGCTGTAACATCAGTAGTAATAGGTAATACAGATTATATTGATACGCTTCCGCAAGGCGGCGAGATAACTGCCGTTAAGATTCATCGTGAAAATAACGATAATTTAGATGGCTGTACGGTATATACTGCAATATATAAGGACGGCAAATTAGCGGGAATAACGCTTGCTGAAATTACGGAATTTTCAGGAAATGACGAAATAATTACTCTGACTTCTCCGTTTAATACAAGCGACGCGCAAGAGCTTAAAGTGTTTGTATGGAATGACAATATGAAGCCTATGGCAGATATGCTATATATTGAAAGATAAAATTATATGAAAATAGAGTTTAGTCAAAATTATGGCTAAACTCTATTTTTGTGGAATTGCGTCTGCAAACAGCAAAAACAAAACGGAGAACATTCCAAATGGAAGCGTAGTTATTATATAGGATTTATACTATAAGGAAATCTCTAAAAAACCTATACGAAAGCGCCAATGTTGCAGTAAACAAAGTCTTTCCACACAATTTCTCGCACTTGTTTGCCAGAACTTTTTACTCTATGCAAAAGGATATGGTGCGCATTGTAGATATTTGGGTACATTCAGAAATATATCATAAAAACAGGCGAACCCCACATTAAGCAATTACAAGAGCTCGAACTTCTTCGCTGTTAGATAAAATTTTTTGGAAAAATCTCCTCAATCACCTTGACAAAATGTTTATGATTTTAACCGCTGTTCAACATGATATTGGTGGTGGATTGGTATATTTGAAATGTGAAGATAAAGAAAAGCTGATAAATTTTTATTCTTCAGAACCTAACCAATTCTTTAAATTCAGAGAACGATATTCCGAGACAGATAAAGTAAAGTATATACAGTTATTTAGATTCATATAGTCTAACATTTTGTTTGTAATTGAGATATAAGGTATTATAATAAAATAGCAGAATAGGGGTTTTCGAGCCTTTGTTCTGCTATTTTGTTGCAAAGAAGATGGCAGAGAACAAAAAATAATGTGTCTTACACAAAGGACATGAATATAACAATACTGTTCTTTATTATCAGATAGATGAAGAAAACAATATTGTCTATGTTATACGTTTTTTCTATGGAGGACAAAATTACATTGATTTAATATAGTTAAAAACCGCCTAAAAGCAATATGCAATGAGCGGTTTTTTTGTAACAATTCTACTACTCTATATGGATAGATTGTTTTTAGGCGGGAGGTGACTGTAAAAGATAAAAAAATTTTATAATAAAAGAAGTTGAATAGATGTGGGGGAATAGAAACTATGTTGCCATATCTATACCATTTACAGATATAATTAATATAAATATGAAATTGATAATGTTGATAACGATATAATAAAATACTATTTGGGGGTAAATAGAAGATTTGATGATATTGGTGAAATGCAAAAAGGGAACAAAATGTTCGATTTTATATATTTCATATTGATAATTTGGAGAACGTGTGTTATACTATATGTGATATTAATTAAACTTATATGATGTGAGGATGATGGATATGGGCAAGTCAGTAATTCGTATAAAAAAGATTACTATAAAAAATTGGAAAAATGTTGTAAACGGGAGTCTTCTGTTTGAAAATCACAGAAAAAATTATAAATCCAGCGTTCTTGGTTTGTATGGACAGAACGGTTCGGGTAAAACGGCATTAATTGACGCTATAGCTTTGTTGAAATTTGCTCTTTGTGGTAGACCAATTCCTAAACAATATGCAGATTTTGTGAATGTTGACGCAGACGCAGCTACATTGGAATATGAGTTTACCGTTAAGGATATTGATAAAAAAGCTGAGTATAATGTAAATTATTCATTTAGTTTAAAAAAAGAAATAGAAAAAAATGCGGTTAATGTCGAAGATAACAGTTTGGAAGTTGCTGAAGAAGAAAAGGCTGTTATTGTTGATGAGGTATTAAGTTATTCATATGAATGCGGAGATAAAAAAATTAGAAAAACGGCAATTGTCGATACCAGAACATCAGATGTTTTTTTGCCTAAATCAAAATATACTGTGTTGACAGGAAATGAAGATGAAAAGGATTTGTTTGTGGCGAAGAAAATTGCGTTAGCGACATCCAGATCGTTTGTATTTTCAAAAGAATTATTAAATTGCATAAGGAAAAACTGTGAAGAAAGATACCATGTTTTTTTATTTGATGCGCTAACTAAATTTGGAAATTTTGAACTTTTTGTCATTGATACAAAAAATTCAGGACTTATTAGTTTTGATGCATTACCGTTATTTTTTAAGTATTCAAATAAAAGCGGAAATGCAGTTGGCAATTTGCCAATTCCATTAAATGATTCAGGAGTAATACCAGAACAAGCATTTGAAGTTGTAAATAATGTTATTAAAAACATGAATATAGTGCTGGAACAGCTTATTCCGAATTTAACTATCGGTATAAAAGTAATCGGAACTCAAACAATGAAAAACGGTGAAACAGGTTATATAATTGAATTAATTTCAAAGAAAAATAAAAAAGAAATTGCATTGCGTTATGAATCGGAAGGAATTAAAAAGATTGTATCTATATTACAGCTTCTTATAGTTGTATATAACAATGATTCGATAACGGTTGCAATCGATGAATTGGATTCGGGGATTTTTGAGTATTTATTAGGTGAAATTTTAAGAATAATTTCGGAAAAAGGAAAGGGGCAACTTATATTTACATCACATAATTTACGCCCATTAGAAACTATAGATAAGGGATTCGTAGCGTTTACAACAACGAATGTCAATAACCGATATATACGATTCAGTAACGTAAAAACCAATAATAATCTTAGAGATTTTTATTACAGAGATATTATGTTGGGTGAACAAGATGAACCGGTTTATGAAACTACAAATAACTATGAGATAGCACTTGCATTCAGAGAGGCAGGTGATATTAGTGGCTCGTAAGAAAATTGTTTTTGTAATAGTTGAAGGTCCTTCTGATGATGAAGTTATTGGCACAATGCTTAGTAGGATATTAGATAAGAATGAAGTGTATGTACAAATTATTCATGGTGATATAACAACTCAAAATGGTGTAACAAATTCAAATATACTTGCAAAAATAGGCACTATTGTTCAAAATTATGCTAAAAATAACCATTTTAAAAAATCTGATTTTAAAGAGGTCATTCATATTGTAGATATGGATGGTGCGTATATAGGTGACGAACACATATTAGAGGATAAAGATGCGGTTAACCCTATTTATAGTTTAGTCAATATAAAGTCTGATGATAAAAGTAAAATAATCAGCAGAAATATACAAAAATCCGGTATATTAGATAAATTATCATGTTGCAAAACTGTATGGAGTACAATACCTTATTCATGCTATTATATGTCATGTAACTTGGATCATGTATTTTATAATAAAATGAATAGCAGTAATGAAGATAAAGAAAGAGATGCTATTAGATTTGTGAAAGAATATAAAGATAAAATAGATGAATTCATATTTTTTATCACAAAGTCAGATTTTTCTGTTGTTAATGGATACCGTGAATCGTGGGAATACATAAAACAAGATTTGCATTCATTAGAGAGAAATACAAATTTTGGACTGTATTTTTTAACTAATGCTGAATGTTTAGAGGTGGCAAAAAAATTACAAAGAAAAAGGACAGATAAATAATGTCTAGAACTTACATTGAACCTATAAGTAAAGAGAATGTCTAATATATCATTAATATAAAATTTTTGTATGGTAAAAATAAAGATAATCCTGATTATTTTAAAAATTATCTTATGATCAATGGATTATTAGATAGTACACAATGTATAGCAAAGACACAACTATACATATTAGAAGATTATACCGAACATAAAAAGTATTAGGATCTTATTCAATTAGATGTTCTTCGTTAATCATGGACGGAGAAGGTAGCGAGAAGATAGGTGAACCTGCTTTAGAGCTTGTTGAATTTGTATTACACAAAGATTATAGAGGTCAAGGAATTGGCACAGACATGATGAAAAATATAATGGCAACAGCATAATTAGAAGATGATTTATCAATTCTTGAATACAAACAGAAATATCAAATGAATATGATTTCTCAACGCATTGGGAACATACTTGGGTAGGAACAGTGTGAATAACAATGCTATATTATATACTATTTTCTTTACGAGGCGGTTGTATAAACAACCTAAATTATTTAAATAAATTCATGGTACAGAATACGGTAAAGTTTTTGTTGCTATAGATGATAAGTATAGCAGATAAGAAAACTGTTAATATGCCATTACTTCGTTTAAAAGAAGGACGTATCATTAGGGGTTATCCATAGTGTATATTATAAAGCCTAATGCGTTGATTTTTTTGATAATTTCATGATATAATACATGAGGATAATAATCAATTTTATAGACAAACTACTAAAGGGAGGCGAGTTTTAATGGCTACTTCAAGTATTTTTACTAATGTAAAAATTACAGACAGACATAGTGCAGAAACATTTATATCTGCATTAGAAAAAGCAAGCAAATCTCCCCAAAGAGTGCCTACTACAACAGTTAATGCACCTCTTGGAGATAAAGAAGCTATTAGAGCTTTGTTTGCAAAAAGGTTAGGTAATAAAAAGTAAATTTCAAGTTGTGAAATATTTAGGAATAGACATGATGGAATATCTTTAAATTCAAAGAACGATATTCCGAGAAAGATAAAGTATATACAGTTATTTAGATTCATATAGTTTAACATTTTGTTTGTAATTTCATTGTTTCAGAAATATAAGTATTATAATAAAATAGCAGAATAGCAGAATAGGGGCATTCAAGCCTTTATTCTGCTATTTTGTTGCAAAGAAGATTGCAGAGAACAGAAAATAATGTGTCTTACACAAAGGATATGAATATAACGATACTGTTCTTTATTATCAGATAGATGAAGAAAACAATATTGTCTATGTTATACGTTTTTTCTACGGAGGACAACAAACAGTTACAAATATTCCTGAGAAGCAAGAAATAGGTGTATGAATGCACTTAGAGATATGACATAGTGCTTTTTCGAGTCCGTAATTTGTATGATCATCTTGGGGGGGATCCGGTGGGGTATCTTGGGGGGTATCTTGGGGGGTAACAATACATTTTTTTGATTTTTGCATGACTCGTTGGAGAAGACTCATGATAAAACAATGAGAATCATGGCAATCATGCAGACCATTTAAAAATATATTTAAAGCCGTATCGGTTGGTACTGTATCCAACATTTCATGAGGCGGATATTTCAAAATTTACTGCCGCTATGAATGAATACATGACAAAATTTGACATTAAAATTGTATTGACAAGATGAAGTAAAAATATAGGAATTACTTAATATGAACTGTCACAAATTTCGGGTGTAAATTTATGGTTGATTAAAAATTATGAGCAAAAAAGAATGATGTAAATTCTGTAAAAGTATTGATTGTTATAAATTTATCAAGAGCATTACGTTGCAAAGCGAAAGATTTTATAAAGTATTAAAATAACATATAAAGAAATTATTGGAGTATCGAATTAATAAATTCGATACTTTTTTGTTGCTTTCAAAAAGTAAGAAAATCCTATTTATAGCAATATAAAGAATAATGTCAGATGTAAAGCAAAGAATAAAAATGTATGCAGATGTAATTATAAAATCGATACATTTCTACAAAAAGCGTTACGTTATATTAAAAAGCGACCAAGGTTGGATGAACATAAAAAAACCCCTATGGACTAAAATATAAAAATTTATTTGGATTTTGACAAACTGATAAATATTAAATTTGGAGGTTTGAAAGATGAAAAACTTAAATGAAATGCCTGAGATATTGGAGATCTCAGATCTAATGGATTACTTAGGAATCAGTCGGTCAGGTGCGTACCGACTTGTGAGAAAAAAAGGATTCCCGGCGTTCAAATTGTTGGGCCGATACACGATACAAAAATCATCATTAATAAAATGGTTAGCAAGGCAAGAACGTGAAGCGGAAAAGAGTTGATTTAGGTTATACATTATTTATATATATTGAAAGCAAGGAGGTAAAAAGAAAATGAAAAGAAGAGGAAATTCGGAAGGGTGTATAACGAAAGATTCCAGAGGCAAATGGATTGCACGTCTGCAAATTGGTTACAACGGTAATGGCAATCCGAGAATAAAAACATTCAGCGGCAACACCCCTACAGAGGCACGGCGTCGAATGAATAACTTTAAGAAAAATCTTGCGAATATGGATGGTCTAACAAAAGCAGATGGTCTTATGAGTGAGGGATTGAGGTATTGGAGTGATAAATACAAAAAGCCGACTTTAAAACCGAGCAGTTATGATAGATTGATGCAAACCATCGAATATCAAATCATTCCATACATAGGAAATTACATGATTCAAAAGGTATCAACCGATGATATTCAAGACTCAATCATCAACCGTATGCAAAAACAAGGCTTATCGCATAGCAGTATCAAGAAGGCGTATGAAGCTCTGAATGGGTTTTTCAGGCAATACGTTGTAGAACAAAAAATTGTTTTCAATCCGATGGTGGGCGTTATACTACCCTCAAAGAGTCAATTTAATACAAAGCAGTTGCAGGTGTTAAGTGGGGACGAAATGAAAAAATTCATAAGTGTAGCGGCGGAAAAGTTGAAAAAAGGTGAATGTAGATACAGATACGGGTACGGACTGATATTCGTTTTGTACACCGGATTAAGAGAAGGTGAGGTATTGGCACTGCAATACAAACACTTAGATTTGAAAAATCGGAAAGTCAGAATTGAACAGAATTTGGTCATGGTCACAGATGGCTCAGGGAACAAAAAGCGTAGACCTTTAATTCAACGATCGGTTAAAACGGAAGCAGGTGTAAGGGAAATACCACTATGCGATATTGCACTTGAGGCGATATCCAATCACATTGCTTTGTACTATACGGGTAACGACGAGGATTATGTATTCAAGACAAGGACAGGTACTCATATTACACCACATAATATTTCAAAAGCGGTGAATCAGGTATTCAAAAGAGCAAAAATCGATGCAAGTGGAATGCATATTTTGAGACATTCGTTTGCTTCTTATTTATTTGCTAAAGGACTGGAAGTGAAGTACATAAGCAAGATACTGGGTCATTCCAGCATTCAAATCACCTACGACACATATGTTCATACAGACTTTGAACAGTTGAAACAGATTGTTACTGCGATATAAGAACCGACAGGCAAGCCTGTTTAGTGAAGGCTTGCCTGTTATATTTTAAGATAAATATTTGGCTCGAATCTTGTAAACATAGTATTTTTTGAGTTGGCGTTTTTGTTGAAAACAAATCGCTTGTCATTTTTTAAGAGTATGTTTTTCGAGACGAGGAATTTCCTTAATGCTATTGACGAGTTATGTATGTCTTTATCAAGGAATTCTTTGACAACCCTGTCATTGAAAGAATAAACATCTTCTATTTGTCCTGCGGAAATTTTGTGTTCGTCAAGCCAGACAGTTTCTTGTGGGGAATCATTGATGTGTTCTTTGATAATGGTTTTGAGGTAGTTTAAAAACATGTCTCGGTCGGTATCTAAATGTGAATCGACTTTAGGGATTAATGCGTTATAGTCGTTGTTGCATATTGCATTTAATGCTTTACCAAAAGAGGGTGGAATGGTTTTCCTCAACAATGTAGCAAAAAGAACTGCGGATGTGTATAAATTATAATAAAATAATTCCTTATAAGTTGTACGTTTCAAAACGTTACTATTGCTTTCAATGTTATCCCTGTTCTCGCTATTCTCGTCATTCGTACTATAATAAAGAATTCTATTATGTGTGTAGAAAGTCCTAAGTGGAGTACGAATACTATTATACACCTGAAGCGGTTGTTCAGACCAATATTGCCAACTATCTACCACATGACGATATAAAATATTAACATAAGGCTTTAGTTCATGGAATTCACGCATTGATATTTTCTTGGCATTTGATAAGTTAATGTTAATCAGCCTAAAGTTATCAAAAATACTTTCGTTTTTCTTTTTGTGTGCGGCTAGAAATACAAAATTTGTATCCTAAAGACCAACATCACTCAAAATAGATTGCACTATTTTCGATCTTGATGATAATTGACCTGCTTCTGAATATACAAGAATAGGAGTATTTTTAAAATTTTCATATGTTGCTATGCGAGGGCACATGTTTTTTGAAGTGTTAATATCTTTAGTAGATAGTGTATTTATTTCTTTTGAAATGTTAATATGAAAGTTATGTGGATTTTTTATTGATGTATAACCATATGAAAATGTATTCAAAAACATGTTGGCGGCAATATTTAATGTATTAGTATTTTTGGTATGAAGCCAAAGATTAAAATTGAAGAACAACCAACCATCATCTTTATTATCTATTTTGTCTTTAAGCAGTAGATAATCTTTTTTGTCAATAACATCGCTATCATCAAGCTTTTTTACTTCAAATATATACATATATTTTGATAACGATGAGAAAAAAGAGTACAACGTATACAAAAATAGAGGTATATAAATGGGGTTGTTTTCTAAATACGATATAACATTATCATATGCTTCTTTCAAGAGCATATCATCGTTTCGTTGGTTAGGCATTAAATTTGTATCAATTAAATTTGTTGGCAGAAACTTTAATTGCTTTTTGTATTTAAAAAAAGGATTTTGGTTGTATATTATTTCCCAACATTCATAATCCTCAAAAGTTAGTCCTTGAAATGGATGATAGTCATCTTGATATAGTCCGATATCAATATTATCTTCTGATTTATTATATATATACACAACTTCTGTAAAAAAAAGGTCAATTAGCTTTTCATGAGGATTAGCAAGATTGTATTTGCCCATGATTATTTTCTTTTCGCCTTCATCTTCGTATGTATAGAAGTTAATCAATTGCTTAAATGCTTTTGCTTTGCTTGCAAAAATACTATTATTGAAATTAACAATACATGAGCTTGCAAGTGTGTCTGTGATATTGAATTTGTCTTTATATTTGTTTTTGTATTCAAAACAAGCGTAATAGGTATCGGTATGAGGGAGTTTAGCAATACTGGATAATTTTATATAAAAGCCTTCGAAAGCCATATGATTCACCACCTGATTTTGATATTTACATTATATCAAGTTGGGTTTGGAAATACAAGAATTAAATTAAGTAGCTTTTATATGTTACTTGAAAATTAGCTTGTTACGTTTGCTTTATGAAATTTCGTAAGGTTGCAGGCGATATTTAATTCGCCTGCGTATCCCTAAACATTTTTGCTGTTGATATAATTCAGAAGCTCATCTTTTGAAATTCGCCATTGATGACCGACTTTTACACCATGGATTGTATCGGACCATAATAGTTTCAGTAATGTTTGGCGTGAAATCATCAGTGTTTCTTTTACTTCATTGAAAGTCATTATCAACGGAAGCTCATCTGTTGAAGTATAGTATTCCATATAAACACCCTTTCTTTATTTTTTTATAAAAATGTTGGAGACTTAATGGGATATAATTTTACATAGATGGACAAAACAGATATTTAAGAAAAAGAATGCTTATCATTGTAAAAAATACATTGGTTGAAATAAATATAGCATGGAAAAAAATTAAAAAAAGAAATAAGGAGAATGAAAAATATGGAATATAATAAGGGAAATCTCGAATGGGAGATAAAAAATAAGAATGATGAAAATAAAACAGTTTTGTATTTAAATCAATATGAAGATTCACACGATAGAATTTTCAAAGATATTGACATATGAAGAATACAAGAATATGACGGAATATGTTTATTCACAGAACCGGAAATGTTATAAAAAGATGTATGCAGTCATATATACCGGTATGAATGATAAGGGGATACGATTAGAATTGTATAACCACCGTGTGAATGACGGAGCTTATTATAAATTGAAATATATTATCACATTAGGTAGGTATAGAAAAAATGATAATTATTTGGAATTAGTAGAGATTAGAAAGGCGTATAATTTACTTGCAGAAATCGGAGAGTATATAAAAACACAGTGTGAAATTTTGCCATTACCGAATGAGTGCAATATCACTCGAATTGACTTGACAAAAGATATTTATGTGGGAGATGTGGTTGATTACATAATAAAACAGCTAAATAAAAGTTTTACCGGATTTAGGTGTAAGCCGAATTATATTGACTGTAAGGAGAATGCAACATTTACAAAACATAGCAGTAAGAGCTCAACAAAGATATTTGAGCTATCATTTTATGATAAATATGAGGAAATGAAACATCATATTGACAGCGGAAATTATCATTATGATGAAGACATGCTTAATCAAGCGAAAGATATTCTTCGTGTGGAATTTAGATTTTATAAAACAAGAATTCAAGGAATGAAAAAAAACGGTAATATTAAAAGTACAGAAGAATTATTGAATTTATTATCAATAAACTCAGAAGATATTATTAATAAAAATCTAAGTCAACTATACTTAAAAGGTGCGTTCTATAAACTCGACAGGATAAAAATGAAAATTGAGACGGGGCGTTTTCATACAAAGACAAAACATAAAATGCTGGAGTTTATACGATTATCGGTATTACATAAAAGTTCAAAAACTGCCGCCGAATACTTTATTAGGGAATATTCGGAAACCGAATTGAAAAAGGTTATGGAAAAATTTAAAGAGATAGGCATTATACCTACACCGATTTCCGTTCGACAGAAATTTGAGGAATGGAGTTTTATGTAAGGAAGTAGGTCTGTTTAGACCTACTCCGTTACTCCTTTTTGCCGAATAAATACATAAGAGCGGTAATCGGCAGAAGTGATAATAAAAACCATTTACCCATGAAAAACACCTCCTTACCAAAGCATAAGCAATACTTTTTTAATTCCTTTTAGTATCGTTCGTATCATATCGGAAACCTCCTTTCGATTATTCAAGTAGATAATGTATAAATGGAATTCGATAATATACGATAAAAACCGTATTATGAAAGTTATGATTTATATAATATCTCTGTGTAATAAAATACACGGAGGTGAAATTTATATGTTCCAAA